>Ga0126335_1001115_pt1 | contig 14497 bp, 10 predicted proteins | sample OlaspJWI45metaG_FD_108409 | JGI IMG/M metagenome (GOLD analysis project Ga0126335, IMG submission 108409) | Marine gutless worms symbiont microbial communities from Oahu, Hawaii - Olavius sp. 1 OAHU.JWI-45 metaG | ecosystem: Host-associated > Annelida > Digestive system > Unclassified | place... | reverse complement strand
GACAGTTTTAAACAGTTTCTTAAGACAATCCTTTTTAGTCTCTACTAATGTGACCAGCGCATTAGAGGTTTTTTTAAATGATATGCGCTATATAAATTCACGTTTTACTTACTTACTTACTTAATCAGGCATAATTTGTTTTCTTATATCATGATCTGAAAAGGAATAAATTAGTTGTGAGCCTGTGAGAGGCATTCTATGCACCGAATCACTTTAATCAACAAACCAGTCAACTATCTCGTGCAATAAATTATTACACGCAATTCTACTGAACAAGTACAGAACTTTCAACGCTGAAAAGTTTAGTTTAGAACATCCCCATATCCATATCCATTGACAAAGTCGAGTGTGTTGAAATTTGAAACAAAACATACATTGTACTTAAAGCAAACGAAAGACAGTCATTTTTAATTAATGTGTATAGTATTTTCACTGTCTAAAATTGCTTAAAAAATCCAAAATGCACAAAAATGAGTATAATATCATTTTTGGAATGACACATCACAAATCAACAACCAAAGAATATGTATGTCAAATTGGAAAAACGCCAAGGAAGTAACGATTTTGCACGTTTTGTTTTAGTGATTTTTTATATTTAAGATAGAACTTTCGGAAAAAAATGAACCAAAAACATATTACATCTGGCATGTATCTCTGAAAAAATATGCATTATTTTATTTTTTTTTAAACTCTCGTGAGTGCATGACTATCACCGATAGTGGGCAATATTGGCAGCAAATAATGATCGGTTGGTTATCTGGTCAATATTAGCCTCTTACTCACAGCATGTGATGCGCATTTGACCAATAATGATCGTGCATTTCAGATCGTGATATAATAACAACAGTCATCATTATAAAGCAGCTGGCACCTCTGGCAGCATAAAGCATGGTGGCAGCAAGGTCACACTGGCGAGATTCGATGTGTGAAATAGTGAACCATCGGGGGTAATGCACAGGGCCAACAGCGGCACCATTCACTGCGGCGCCAGCCACCAGAGGTGCTGCATGGCTGCCGTCCATCTGTGAGTTGTCACCAGCATCATGGCGATCATCGATCACAGGCAAACTAACACACACACACACACACACACAATCAGACCTACCATAGACTACGTGGTAAAATGAATATCTTCTCTGAACGTGAATAGTACAGACATTGACACTGAGTGAACAAGCGTAGATTAGGGAGAGATTTGTGGCCCACATTGGTTGCCTTCATCTGAAAGTTGGTAGCTGCTTGATGCTGTTCTACATTAATGAGATGAAATGGGAAAACTCTCAATTGATTTTGCGATGAGGCATCATAGTTACGGCAATGGATGTGACATATCTGGGTTAAATTACTCTGTCATCCACTAAATCACTTGTCAAAATACATCAGACTGAAACTGTAGTAGCATATCTTTGCACACAGGCATGTCTGAATACTTGACTCACTAGTATTATTGGGCTCAATGCTCATCAGAGTGTATAACTTACGAGAAATCTTCTTTGCTAACTTCAAAACATCTCTGCTCAAATAAAACTGCTGCAAAACAACATTAACTCTAAATCGCACAATGCATTAGACATTCATGAAAATGTGCTGTGTAAACGGTATTCTTTTCATTTTGTTTTCAAATAACTGGTGTCACTAACCGCATAGCACGAAGGCCAACACGGAATGCTAGATCTGGCTCATAGGACAGCAAGCTGCTGAAAAGAAATTTAGCAAACGTGTGCATCGGAACACTCTCAGTATGAATGTGCATACTAAGACCACTCGACGAACCACCTAAAACCATGCCATTTCATCATTACTATACACGCAAGTGTTTTTGAGATATGTAGAGCAGGTGCAATGTTATCTCACTATTGCAACTGTATTACAAACAACGATAAAGTTGAAAGATCATAATATTATGACATAAATAACTGCAAATGTGTAACAACAATCCCTATTGTAACAGTTGCATATCTTGACCATTTGTCTGTTTGACTGTGCAGTTTGACACCGCATTTAATTGTTCTATTAAAGGTGACAAAAATAATATTATCACCAAAAAAGAGTCACCAAAAGACATGTAAGCGTTTCAGTAATAAAAAAATGGCCTAACTTTGGCAAGCAAAGATACGTGGCCATGATGCCTATTAAAAACACCACAGAGACTGCCATTCTGTATAATATAGAGCTAGAAAGATCTTACCATCAAGAAGCCAAAGCACTTGATCACGAAGTACTTTGATGAGGTCGTTCGTCAGTTCCAGACGTTCCAGCTGACCTATCAGTTTTTCTTCCTGCTTCAGAGCCTTCTCCTGGGCATAGTCACCCGGAGGCATAAGCCGATGTTGGCCCAAACCTGCATCACATGAATAAACACAGCACATCTATTAACCAGTGCATCAGCATTCCACACATACAGCAACTGATGAACTGATTTTACATCAGCATCCTAGAAACAGATGTGAGTTCTGCCAGTAACTTAGTGGGTAGTTTTTAGGGCTGCATATTAACGCAGTTAATGTGCAATTAACGTGTTAATCCATTAATCGCAATTAATTTTTAATTGTGGGTGCAATGTCAGAGCTGTATTTGATTTACTTAGTTATTGTCAGCAAAAACCGTGCTGCTCTCTTTCCAGCTAATGTCAACAAACTTGTGTGCTAAAATAACTGGTTGCACCTGTAATGACAGTAACCTCAAAGCCAGCATTAGATTGCATTAGAGAATTAGGTTGCGACTTTTGAGTGAAATGAACTGTGCTTTGGATGATAATTGATACATATTGTCTGGTTTTTACTTTGCGATTAATTTTTTTAATCGCGCGATTAAAAATTTTAATCGCACTGCAGCCCTAGTAGTTTTACATGCCAATTTAAAGATAATAAGTAAGCAAGTAAGTAAACTTTATTGCAGCATGACAAACTAGCACCCAAGTATAGCAAAAAAGCACAGGATAAATCAATATAGAATAGAATATAATATGGCCCAAATAATAACTGAACATAATATACACAATAACAACACACAAAAAACTTAAAATGCTAAATTAAATGATACAATGTGAACCAGAAAGGAATTTCCCTGTAGCCGACTGGAGTAATCTGGGAGCTGATATATGTGGCACAGTCATACAGGTTATCATGACAAGAAGTAGAGAAGAGTAGGTGGTGTAAACAGTGGTTGGGCAAGGATACCTGTTAAAAAGCTCACTGTCAAAACTGATCAGTTCAGAGAGGAATTCAATCAACTGTACTGGTCCCGACAATCAGACTAACAAAAGGCAAAAGAAAACACAGAAAAACTACCCCATTACAAACTGATCCTAATCTATGTTACCAACTTTTACTGACTGGCTTTGACTTGTTTTAGTGCCATGCATGCAAAAACATACAAAATAAATGCCTAAGCCTAAACCAACAAGAGGCCAAAGTCATTTGGCAAAGGCTGCACTGAATGAACCCGCATACACCACATGCGCTCAAGTCGGCTTCACTGTGTGGGGTCATTTGATGCATTTGTGACAGGCAGACTGACGGACTGACATCGCGAACATCGGTAAGTATAGGCTGCATCTCATGCATTCGATACAGCCCAAAAACAGACACCAGTTCATTAATATGACATATGATTATCAGTAGCTAGATGTTCACATCCCACTCGACACATACTAATAGGTCACTGCAGATACAAAATCAACCGCACTGGTACTGACAACCAAGAACAAAGAAACATAAAAAGAACACGTTTATCGAAAAACACAAAAAGGAACTGTGATATATGGCTACTAATAAGGTTTGGATGCGCTAGCAATACGACAAGACTGACCGACGAGGGCAACTTCAATGGCGAGACTGAGATATGATTCCTGTGAGCATGAGAGATAGATACGACTGTCAATGTCCCGCAGAGTGTGTGGAGTCTGACGCAATGCTGCCAGTGATACGTCAATGTCTGCTTTGTACCACATTACACCAATACGTCACTGTCTTTAACAGAAATACGATCAAATGTGTTTAATGGTTAACTGTTATTATATACTATCTACAAATTTTGATCATTCTTGATATGTAACTCATTTCTCTTTCATTGACTGCAGTCTTTGGCTGGTTTATGAAATGCTTTATCTCAATTCCCAGACTACGCTGTTTTATCTAATGCTAATTCTTTTTACTGTACATATGTTCTCCCATTATATCATTTAACAATTCTGTTCTTTTCCTCCCAGAAGTTACTTTGCCCATCATTTTTCCTCCTACAATATGTCAGTAAAAACAACACGTCTGAGAATTACTGCTGGTTTCCACCAATCCACACCATATCATAACGCAATGTAACCGTACCGTAACCTACTGTAATGCACCCCAAGAATGAACGAAATCCTTATGGAAAACATTATGCAAGTGCCGCAAGCAGCAGCAGCCATGCTATTACGTCATTGCCCATGTCATAACGTCTTCTGCATTACTGACTGTCTGCAGCCTGCTGCCTAGAAACATGGTATATATCGGCCGCTGTAATTGGCTAAACCTGGGCTGAACATACAACAACAGAAGTGATTGGTCATCATTCGTTGTGGGGTCTTATGGCACTGAGAAAAAAAATAGAAACAGGTCCTATTTGCTTACCGAATGTTTACGACGTCCTTACTGCATTTTGCATTACAATAGGTTACCAACTTTTTATGCAAGGCCTCTTATGCCCATGCATTGTGTCGTGGTACTGATTGGTGGAAACCAGCAGTCATTCATCTTCTCCTTCCAATTTACCATATCCATAACTCTAAAAGTTTCTAATGATCCCTAGACTTGCTTTAGTGCAATGTACTCGATGTAAAATCACACACAAATTACTGCTAGTACAACGGGTAAGCATAGCTCACCGGTTCTGTTGTCTGCTGCTGTACCATTGGCAGCATCAAGCAATACAGAGAACAGACAGCCAATTGGGTCCATGGGATGTCCTATCCAACTCTCTGTGCTGACAGTAAGTGATCGACTGCTGTAGCCACCAGCTATATCTACCAATATCACAACATCAGTGATAGATAACCACCACTGTTCATAACAGTCAAGCAGACAATGGCAAGGACACTTGGACGATAGAAACACAGTTAAAACAATCCAGAGACACTGCGATAAAAAAACGTTCACAGACCACTGCTTAATCAGAGGGAATAACAAAAAATTGCCAAACGGAACAAGAGGCCAAAGTGATTGGGCAAAGGCTGCATTGAATGACCGCCGCACAGTGAAGCTGAGTTAAGCCTCGTGACAGACAGACTGACAAACAGGCACACCTCGGTACCAATAGTCTGCATCTCACGCATTTGATGCAGCCTAAAAACATAAATTAGCAGAAATAGTAGCAGTTATACATTATAACCTTTAATTATCTTACCAGTTAATGTATACAGCACACATACATAAACATAATCTCACTCTATATATTCTGTAAAGAAGAAAACTGGAATACATTGAAGCTGCCGATGACTGAAATAGCAATACTGTGATGTTAACTAACACTATATTAAAGCTATTGCAAGACAGATCAAAATGACAGTATTATGATGAAGGCTAATGCACTGACCACGTCTCTGGACACTGCGCATGCCGGAGCAATAGGAATGCACTGGACGGCCGTGACTAAGTCTACGCTGCTGGTGGAATTTGATGCCACGGGCAACAGCGACAGCCAGACGCCGCACCTCGGCAGTGTAGCCATGACAACGCAGGGCTTCTACTCGTGAGCATGCCACGGGTACACTCTCTGTCAACAGTGAACACAAAGTTAATGTAACATACGCCATGGGTAAACTACACTGTGTTCGGGAAAAAGTACACCACAGGCAATATTGGATAAAAGTGCCAAATCTCAATGCATCCTAACAAAATTTTGTGCCCTGGTTAGAAGATATTCGTTAAAGTGGCGTTATTAATGTTCAAACACTGACGACAAAATAGTGCAGTTTCCATTACATTAAATGCTGCAGTCACTGGTCTGGATTCCGGAAGTGACGTTTACTGACAGGAATAACGCTCCTGGCCGTATGGCGCTGGAGACCGAGACACTGTTAACCCACGAAACACCAGACTTTATCGCTCTACCTCTCTGGCCAGCCAACAGCCCTGACCTTAACCCGGTAGCCTACTGGATCTGGGGAGCCGCAGCCAGATTCATAACATCACCCAGCTGAAGTCATGTCTGATCGAAGAGTGGGAACATTTCATCCTGACGATCAATTAATCATCAATGAAGCAGTCAGACAGTGACGTTCACGTCTAAGCTTGCATTCGAGCACATGGAGGACATTTTGAACACAGACTTTAAATGCGTTTGACTTTTGCACTTCAACATGTATAAGCGTTGCCAATAGTGGACACTTCTCTTTCGGGTGATGTTGCTAAATGTGCTATAACTTTTGCAGACGTCAACAGATTTTACTGAAATTTTGGTGCTTTGTTTTCAAATGGATGTTACATTGTTGGTGCAGAATTTCGTTAAAATCCGAAACTGTTTGCCAGAGTTACGAACTTGTACAAAGTGGTTTACTTTTCCTCCAGACACACTGAATGTTGACAGCAGACAAACAAGTTAATGTAACTGATACCACATGTACACTGTCCATCAACAATGATAAAAACAGGATTAATTCAATGCCTGACTGTTCGAGAGCAAACCAATCTCATATCACTTGTCGAACTACTAAATAGATCTGGAAAAGACAAGACTGTAGCAGTACTCTGCAGGAGTAAGATCAATGCAAGTTTCTGCAGTGTGTAACTCTCTGACAACTTGTAGCATAGCTCATCACTATAAAATAATGCATTATGATCCACGCATCATAATATCTTTGCATCTGCCAAGATATAATGTACATTACAACTGTCAGGCCGATTTACAGTCAATTCATTCCCAAGGCAAACCTAACGCCAACCCTAACTCAAACCTCGGGAATGAGCTCAAGTTCACTGGGGAATGAGTTGACGTGGGGCAGAGTGACTGCCTACTATCAGGCCTGCAAACATCTCATTTTGAAAATACATTGCACACAATTCTACAAATAAGTCGTTAACATACCAGTCCATATAAGCCTGCCGGCAATGTCGTGCTGGACACACGTATGTGATGCGGCACCATCACCATGACGATACATGCCACGAGTGCCATGGCAACCACGACAGACGTAGCTACTGGCAACGTCACCGTTGAGAATTGCTTGTAAGTGTTCATCATCCCACGTCAGGGCTACGGCCTCGAGGGCACGCTGAAAGACAGTTCGCGGCTGTTGCACGTTGTTGCTGGCTCCGCCACCGGCACCTGTCAACCGCAACAGACAAGAGAACTAAGTGAGTTAAACCTGACACACAAGCAAGGTGACTTGTCATCACTGGCATCCTCAGCGTCACCATCAGCTGTGCATGCACTAGGCATGCTATGCTGCTGAATTAGCCACCCAATGCCAGACACCAATAACACTTCACCAGCTGTCAAATTATTCTCCAGCTGTTGGCAGTAGCATTGCAATGAAGCTATGTATGAGATGTTGCAAATTTGAATAAAACCACAGGAAATCAATCAAAAGAAAATACACGGGCATCATCCTCCTATTGAGCTGTAGGCTACGTCTGCATGCCAAGTTTCAATTTAGACATTTTGCAGTTTCCATCAGAAAACACGGTATCATCCTTCAAACAAACAACACAAAACAAAACTTGATGCTAAATTGCTGAACTGTTTGTGCTCAACTGACCGTGAGCAGAGCTCGGTCGTGAGTAAGCATCTTCTAGAGGACAGACGGGCAGCTCAGACCACGACTTCAACTTCCGTATCCATAATGATCTCTCGGATGCCGAGCAGTGAGGGTTTAGCACCACACACACCCACAGCACACCTGACAAGCAGTCCATGGTAAATAAACATAAAACACTAACAGAATAACAAATGTGCTTATTCTGAGACATTAGTTACAGGCTACAGGATAATCATTCCTTGAAGGCAGATTCCAAAAATAAACAAAAAAACGAGAGACGATTATCGTACCAATGATGAAAATATTTACAGACATGCCATTCCAACAAGCCAATCCCAAAACAATGTCAAAACAACTTGTACTCACATGCAAACATGGCAAACGCAGTAAAATCTACTTACATGACTAAAAGACAGTTACTGCAAGTAGGCCTGGAACCAGAAGGTTCATAACACGAATCATTTTAATCAGATTTCACCTGCTCTGTAATCTGACATTCAGTATGAGAGAATCTTTGACTATCTTTAATACACCATTTTATGCAATTATGCCTATTCTCTAATTCAAGCTCTATGCCACAATGATCAGCACCTAGGTGGACTGTTCCTAGCTGCAGCTAATTCCTTTGACTATGGGCTGGATAAAACTTCTATATCTATAAAGTTGTTCCTGTGTATGTCTGTCCACTTATAACTCGGGAACGGCTCCAACGAACATATCCAAAGGGCATCCCACAGATGGTTTAAGACGGAGAAAAAAGTTGGGGTACGGGTCTTGGGTAGGGGGCCAGAAAATTGGCATTTTTCATATGTCATGGTATCTGCTGGCCAGGCGCCAGGTGAGTGGGCCCAGGGCTACCACTGTGGTGGCAGTGGCGCTGCAGGCCTGGGTCTGAGAGTAGCTGGCACTGCTGGAGCTGGACTGCCCGACAGTACATGCAGCAGTGTAGAACAGGGCAGGCGAGGGATGGGCAAAGCTTAAGGTTTGCATATGGGTAATTTCATCAAGACTAGGCACTGGGCACTGGACAGGCGGACATATAGGTGCAAACGTCAGCTGGGAATCCAGAGCCTGGAATGCGTTGGTGCTAACGGGCCGACAATCATACACACAGGTACGAGAAGTGGGGGCCCAGGATGGGCGAAAAGTGGGGATGGGGCTATGTAATGACCGAATGGGCGGGCAGAATGGCTAATCAGTCAATGTCTAAATAAAAGGCAGAGAACTGACAGCATCAATTATCTCTGAAACTCACCAATTTCATCCCACAACTGTCGGCACTTGTCGGTGACTGGAATGCCCTGGGTGCGCCACAGAGATAGCCGCGAGTCAGTCAGAAACTGTTCGGTGACGAGCGTCAACATGCGTACGCTGTTGCTGTCTCGTGCGTGTAACATCTCACGAACCTGCAACAAACACGACAAAATTTAGTGTAAAAGTAAAGTCCTTCCAGAGCCAACTGACAGTCACTCATCATAGTACAAACTGGGCCAGACATAGAGTGACGACCTCAATCGAAAACAAACTGGTGACACTAAGCCAACGACCATGAAACGTGAAATACGAAAACAAAAGAAAAAAGCTACATGCAGCATAGCAGCAATCTGCACGTTACGTTGCGCAGCATAAAACAACATTCAATAATACAGCACATCAAACACTTGCCTCTCAACATATACACAGTCCCTTGTTTTAAAACTCACACACATGAAGGGAAACTTATATAGAGTACAGAGAAAGATAGGAGCAGCATCACAAAACAAAGTTCAATGCAAACAAGTGATCTGTGGCCTATGCTTCAGTGTCCATATAGGTCACTCACAACTGCCATTTCTTCTTGGCCTTTATGGCACACCTAACCCAGTTAACAGCTCATAGGCAATTTCTCAACGATACTATAAGACAGCTAGAGACCTTGTCGAAGATGGAAGACAGATGTTCATTGTGGTTGCAATAGATGCCTTGCGACAAGTAGTTCTTCACTAGCTTCTGCACCTGCTCCTCGTCAAGATGCCAGCTGTTGTCGTCATCAAGAGCACCACCAGCCGTCGGATCTGGAGCTCCTACAAAACCAACCGCAGCATTCAGCAACATTCACACTTGCTAGAGTTTTGCACGGGAATACTTTTACGGTCCTGTTCCTGTCCTGTTCCTGCATGTGTTGTTCCTGTTCCCATCCAATTCCCACAAGTGCTGTTCCGGATCCTGTCCCATTCCTGCAAGTTATCTTTTACTTAAAAAGGCCTACAATTTTTTGTAAACGCACAATATCCAGAATCGTAATTAACATGCTATTTACATGACTAATACAATACAAATGATAGTATAATATTAACTGGTAATACACAATGATACATGTAGTTCACTTCTGCTTCTTGTATGTGCATTAAGAGCCACAGCTGATCAGCCAAGCAACAGCTTTATCACCAGCAGAGTGTAGCTGCGACAAGCCACCAAGTCACTGAATTCGGCCAACACAGAATTATGCTATAGGCCGACGTCGAGTCTGCATGTAGGTTCAAGGAGTTGAGATGATCGAGGAGATGCTATCGGCGATGCTTGTAAACATATTAGGCCGACATCACAAGAGTTTGTCCCACTGATCACTGCACACCAGCTGTCAGCGCATGGACAGTCCACGTCTTAGTTGCCAAAGCAAAGCCTGTGAATACCTTGCACTAATCACTAATCAGCTGCTGCACTGAGCTTTTGCTAGACAATTTGTTACTCGTTTTGTGTCTATATTCCTTTGTAAAAAAATTCACGTTCCTGTTACTGCGGTATTACCACATGTGCTGTTCCTATTCCCACTGCTACCGCAGTAATCAGTCAAGTTCTGAATCCCGTTCCCACTGTTTTAAGAATCACACTGTATCTTACCGATACCATTCCTGTGCAAAACTCTTTAACACTTTCACAAAGAGCACATTAGCTAATAGCAAGCCAATTATATGGCTACCATGCAGGTCATCATGTACAGACAGATGCATGGACAGACGGACGAATGACATAGGCTGATCGTCCCTGAAACGACCTATAAAGTGTCGAGTGGGACGTTAAACCTCTGCTCACTCACTCACGAATAGGCTGACTGGTATATGCATTGAGAATATCATGTAGCATGCAGCTACATAAATACACATCAGTTGATGCAAAAAGATCAAAACAGTGACATGATGTTCAAAGAAGTTGGCAGATGGCACATTCGGCATTGAATCAGAAAGAGTGTTCCAGATAACCAGATCAGCAATCAAGAATGCTCTGTTGCAAAATTAATCTTGGTATGTGGATCGAGGAACGATGTAGTAAGTGGTGAAGAAAAAAGGGAGCTGCCACAACTGGCTGTCAATGCAATAACTACAACTGATGCAATCAGTCTCCAGCAATAACAATTCTCGGCAAAGGACTTTCCATGCAGTAGACCGTAAAAGATCAGGAATTTCAACGAGTTTCAAAGTTCTCATCTCTAATTAAGCCAATGGGGCTAAAATCATACATATCAGACAATAGGGACAAGACTGTATCACACGAACCTGGAAGACTGTTGATATCAGACTGAGCATTGAGAATATCATCGGCTAATCTCTGGGCGGTTGGCAGAACGTCAGTGTGATGAGCAGCGATGAGGTACTGAGCCAGCTTTTGCAATTGCTCTCGACTCATCTGCTGTAGCGTTTCTACAGACATGCACAAATTGAAATGATCACAAACATCTTTTGCTGTTTACCAATATCACACACACTAACATTAAACAGTTCAATAACATCAGTCGTAATTCATGACACCCACTGAGCACCAACAAATATAGATGACCTGCATATAGCACATAGAAATGAGAATATCATCACAGTGTCAATGCGTTGAAATGCTGTAGGTGAACGCGTCTTATTACGTGTGTTTGGAAAATTAGGCAGAATATGCGAATGGTTTAAATCTAATGAGCTTTAGTAGAACTAAGAAGAAAACATCGTCAGTTGTACTGATGGGATGTTAACTCCTTACAGTGTGAAAAAACTGTGATCTAGTTGAAGTCAAAAGTGACCACAGGCATGTTGTATGTGTGGTACATGGCTGCCATCCGCCACACCGGATTTTCTAAGGAAATGTATTTGGACTATTCCACACACTAGGAGCCCATTATCTATAAACCCACTGAATTTCGTAAAAATATTTCGATTGGGGCAAAGATAAAACGAATTGGTGTTTGAATTCTACTTCAGTTCCACTTTTGACAACTGTTATGCTTCGAGGTCCTTCCTATGTATCGATGCTTCGAGGTCCTCCCTACATATCAACCTACGTATCAATGCTTTGAGGTCCTTCCTACATATCAACCTACGTATCAATGCTTCGAGGTCCTTCCTACATATCGACGCTTCGATGTCCTTCCTATGTATCATCATACAAAATTTCCAGAAAATCATGGCACAACGGCACAGTGCCACCATGCAGGCCATCTATACCAGACAAACAACTCACTGTCGACTTTTGCAATCAACCAGACTAATCCAACTGACCTAATGGATAAATTATTCACCAATAATAACAAATAGTCAGTGCACTATGATTCAGAAGTTGCAAAAAGTCAACTAGTTTGTAAAGCAGAATGATAACTAACAAGTCAATTCCACTACAGTGATTAACAGCAAATAATAGCAAAATACCTGATATTGGCATTCGAATCTGCACACTGTCAGCCTTGCGTATCCGATACAATGCCAGTGCAACAATATGATGACACCAGAATATGTCTTTCACGTCACAACCACATTTGACAGACGTAATCTTGCACCTGCAATCACCGACCAACAGATTCACAAATACTCAGACGGACAAGTCTATGCTGCTTGATCTGCAGCTCAGATGAAACCCACTGTAACTGTGTTTCACAACGGCTGACTTTAGCATGCAGCAACTGTCCATGTCCACGTCACTTTACAGTTTCAGTGATTTCATATGAGCAAATCCACCATCACAAAATAACTTCCCCCATCTAAGTCTCAGGTGCATGCCAGCATCTCTAACTTTCTGCCATTACTGCTAGCATACATTATTACACAGAAACCAGGAAGTTATGAAAGTGAAATATAGAAAAAAGTCACTACATGCCAGTCACAGCTTAAATACAACAAAAGTGTTGACAGGCATCAACTAAATGTAATGAAACTGAGCTGGCAATGTGCTCCACACCTGGACAGTACAGAGGGTCAAGAGCAAATGACCTGTCACCCTGCTGTGGCATGAAACATACAAATGCATACGATGACTTCAGATAAGTCATTCGATTGTGCATTCATAGACGGTCGTCAATGTCAGGCTCCAGCTGGCATTCAATAGGTGAGGTCAAGTTTCACTGAATGGAAAGTCTAAGCAAATGTCTTAGCAGAAAGTTTGGGCTGAATCCTCTGCTGAGACTGAACTTGAACTCTCATCGAAAATTTGGTCTAAGCTAAAAGCTGAGCAAGAAATTCTGAGTTCTGACTTAGAAAATACTAAGCAAAAGTTTTAGGCCTAAATTTGGTCTAAGTCCTAATGTAATCCGAACTCGCTAGACGTCTGCTGGGAATTCTCAACGCAAAATGATATTTTGGGCTTAAGCACTAGTGCTTGACTTCGGTCTTAGCCCAAACAGAGGTAAGTTCGGTCTAAGCGTTGTATAACATGTTGATGCATTTCGATTGAAAAAAATATGAAAAAGGCATGAAATAAACAATAAACAAATTGTACTCCCTGTGCACACCTGTAGCGTCTTTAAAATGTTTAACAACATCGCCTATAGTAAAAATAACCACTTTACAGGGTGTACTGATGTTTTAATTATATAAACTTTTAAATGACACTTGTAAAAGTTTAGTAAATTTTTAAACAAATATGGTGACATCTATCCCATCACCAATTCATCAGTCACTCGCTGCCAACTACTCTCTCATAAAACAGCACCTTATTTTGCCTTGACCATCAACACCATCATTTAGTTTTGTAAATGTTTAAAAGAAACAATACGCACATCCCTAATAAACATCCCTCAACCATTCAGTGACTCAGCCATATGTAAAGATGTAATGATTGCGTGTTTTTGGTGCATCATTTGCAGATGTTTAAATTAATGATTCCGTTCTCTCTTGCATTGTGTTACAGTGTGTTGCCGTTGCGGTATATTAAACGACTGTATATGACATTAATTTCAGATTGGATTCACAGAAACCAGCAACAAGTCAAGTCTTAGCGAAATGCTTAGCAAAAGGCTAACCAATCTTGAGACTGAGCACAATTTTTCGAGTTCGGCTAAGGTCTTTTGCTAAGACTTTTCGCTCAGACTTTTCACTTAGTGTAACTTGACCTCATCCAATGTACTAGGGCCATGAAGTGTCTTAAACATAAGGGTGGCAAGCTCAAAATTGATACACTGTCAAACAGGCAGCCTGATAACGCATCTCACTTAAACATAAAGTCCAAAGTGATTTGGCAAAGGTGGCACCGAATGACCCAACATGACAAGACAATTGGACAGACTGACAGACAGACACTGCGCACTTCAGTAACAACAGTCTGCATCTCATGCATTCGATGCAACCTAATTATGCATTACACTGATGACCTACATTGGCTCGATGTGGCAGATCGAGTAACATACAAACTTGGTGTCACCATGCACAGATGTCAGCATGGCAAGGCTCCGCAGTACCTTGTCGACTGTTGCACACCGGTCACCGATGTTGTCGGCAGGCAGCGTCTCAGGTCAGCCACACAGCAACTGATGGT
>Ga0126335_1001114_pt1 | contig 14497 bp, 9 predicted proteins | sample OlaspJWI45metaG_FD_108409 | JGI IMG/M metagenome (GOLD analysis project Ga0126335, IMG submission 108409) | Marine gutless worms symbiont microbial communities from Oahu, Hawaii - Olavius sp. 1 OAHU.JWI-45 metaG | ecosystem: Host-associated > Annelida > Digestive system > Unclassified | place... | reverse complement strand
TATATAATATATCTATATATATTAGTTGACAAAGATGTAGTTAAAGTTTTTAGATTTGATTGCATTTGGAAATGTTAATCACTGTTTTTAGTATTTTAAAAGGTAGTTTTATTTGTTTCAGAAAACTGAAGTGCAGCCCAGTTTGCAGTGTTCTACTTCATTAGAAGTTATCGATGACATTGTCATTAGTGCTCATCCATCGTCACCACCTCTTTCAGTGTTCATTCTGTATCAGATGCTTGCATGCCAGAAACGTGTGCTGATGCATTCGTTTGTACACTCATCTATCAGAGATTCAGCTGTACCAGATCTGAGCACCGACTACAGTTGCCTTGTTGCTCCGGTAGCAAATCGAAATCACTTTCAGCTTGGACTTTCTATCATCTGGAAAGATGGTATGGCAGATTTTTGTAATTCAACTTGTGTGATGCAATTTTATCACATAGTAACACATGTTTGTATTTGTATACTGCATTTTGGTCATGTTTGGTACTACGGTTTTTAAACAAATGCTGCTGTAAATTTTGTCACTTAATTTGAAATCTGTTGCCTTGGAGGATTCCTGTGTGAAAGTTTTGCCTTTGCCTGGACTGGGTTGCTGGAGGGCCAAAGCAGCTGTTTAGTTAACCCATTCAGTATGCTGTGCTATATTTGCTCTTTCTTAATCTGTGATCTTTGCTGTGTGACAGTATTAATGCACTGTCATTGTGTTGCTGGCATCCTCATTTATTGGTCAATAGTGTGCATTGCATGGACTGCAGAAGCCACTAATCAAAGGCATAACTCAAATCCTAACTCTAACCTTACATATTGATGTGTTTTGTATTTTATGCATCGTCATTTTTTGCACTTTCACATTTTCGTCCAGCCTTCTGGATTAGAGCCCCGAGCCATTGCCGCAAGCTACTACTTCTGGCTGATGACCATCTACGGCTGGCTAGCTGTGGCTTATGGCGGTTTTCTGGTCAAATGGCTACCGATTATTTTATGGCTACCACCTACAACAACAGTGAACTACATAGTAATGCTCTTATTAGTTAATAGTTATTAGTACACGTTTATGCTGTTGCTGTGTGTGTAGTTTTACAAAAATTAATATTTTATGGCTGTGCTGACTGTTGTGTTGACTTATGACTGAGTCTCATCATCTCCCAGGTCTTAATTTGGCAGTTACCAAATACCAGATAATGAGCAAATGACAACAAATTACCATGCATAAAGCCTTTGGCTGGCTACAGCTGGTGATTCTACGGTAGCGGCTGAGTACTTTTACAGCTGGCTACGGCAGCTTATGGTGGTGGCTGGGGTCTCTATTCTGGATGGACTATTTCTGCTGTAATATGCACTGACTATGTACTGTGCTGTAATGATGTTGACTGTACTTATGGTGTATGTGTTTTGTTAGTGAAGCGTGGTGCATCACTGATTGTAAGCCCAAGCAAGCAGACTACGGTGCTAGGTGAGGTGAACATTGCACGCTACCTGGCGCGACTGCTGACACCTCATTATGATGCCGACATCATCAGTGCGACACAGATTGACATTTTGCTCGACCATGCAGCTGCACTTATCCATAGCAGTGGCGACACGTCTGGTGCACTGAAAATCTTCAGTCAGCAGCTCGGCAGGAAGAAATGGTTCGTGGGAAGTGACGTCCCATCGCTGGCAGATATTGTTGTATGGTCATCTGTAAAGCAGCGTCGTCTTGCTGCAATGGCGCCTGATAATGTGCGCCAGTGGCTTGTGAGATGCGATGCGATGCCAGAGTTTGCAAATGCTGGACATCTATTGCAGCTTTAAGCCATATTATCTTCTGCACTTTCATTGTGTTGCCAAGTGCTGCATTTGTCAACAGTCACAAATGTTGTTATCTGTTGTCAGTTTTATGGACAGTTGTTTGATGTACACCAGTGTGCCATAATAAATAGCTTTTATTTATTGATATTCTAATAGGTTAGATAATTAGGTGATGTGTTAATTATGGAATGCAGTTTGAGGCTACCCAATAGCCATAACTGTGTTGCATGATCATTGATCACAGCATGTATGAACAGTTTATTTGTGATAGATTAAGCCATAATGCACCAAACTGTTTGGAGGCTGCCATTGCTACTAGTATTTCTCATTGGATAATTAGGAGTTTATCTGTGTGATAATTACTGCATAGAATTCACGGAATAATGGCTAGTTTACTTGTTGGGCTGCTTTTTGAATGGTAGCTGTCCATTTTAATTTAGTAAATGTGAGGCTTTACTAGCATTTGATGAAGTGAACAGAGGAGTTATTAAGCTGCACTGAATGGATGAGACTATTACAATTGGTGATCCCATAGCAAGGGTGACATCAGTTTGTCTGTATGTCATATGGGCAACTGCTCTTACTCATTTGCCAGATAGGGCCACTTTGATGCTGCCATTGGCTCATTACTACATTACAATATACACTTTTATTTTGAAGTTTGCTTGGCTGTCGTGTCTGTTTCCAGAGGCGTTTAGGGATGAGATTGAGATGGTTAAACTGAAACTGCAGCATAATTAGGATGTTTGTTAAGTTTTGCCATTAAAATATACTGTTATAGCATTTTGTATCTGACAGACATTTTGCAAAGCTGCATCAGATTACATGTAAGTGACATCGTTGCATGTAAGTTGAAAGTTACGCTAGTGTCATGAGGCTGTTGTTGTTGTTACTTGGCAGTTAACTAGGCTTTGTTGTTAAGCCAGCTGTAAGACTACACCCATTTCACAACCAGGTGTGTGCAATAGTGACAGTAGTAAGTCACGGCATTGTATGGCTACCGTCACTGTTTATACCGACACTGCTCGAGCTTCAGGTTTCACTGGGACAGGCCCATAGCGACACTAATAGCATATGCCTCCTAGCCTGAACAGTAGAGTAGTGCCAATGACCGAATGACTTTAACACATCCACAATATGGCTCTCTACATCTGATATCCATCACAAGAGACACCTTTGAACGAGTGTAATAACCCATTTCATTTTAAAGAGAGCAGGCATGAAGTCTGTACATGTCTTGAATTTAGTCTCTCAGTATGCCCGCTATTTGCCTAACTTAGGACCTCACAGCACGTTTATCATTAGTACGAGAGAAGCGATTCAATGGTAATTTCAGGTAACAAACAAAGCACATACGTTACAAGAATGTACCACTTAGGCTTCGACCTTTAGGGTCCCTTATCATTTTTAAAACCAGTGGTAAACTCTGTGTAACATTGTGATGGCCCTTTGATGGGTAAGGTAAAAGTACTCCAACGGCTGAAAGTGCGATTTAGACGTTTTGTGCCAACATACATTTGAATTTGTAATGCCGAAATGATGTGTGATGAATTGGCTAACTCCTACGCCCATCATCATAATTATGTTGTTTCGTTTGTACTGTTTTAAATTTTTAATCTCTAGTGACATTTTCAACAAAATGAGAGAATATTTCCGGATTTCGTTATGTAGTCTGTGTTAGTGATTGCGTATTGAATGCGTTGCTGTTTTAACACTAAAACGACATTGCCTTTTGTCGTGCAAAGAACAGACGATGAAATTTTCATTTCGCATATCATATGCCGGCACAGGTTTACTGTTGCTACTACTGTACGCCGTGTGGTATCAACTTCGCACGCGTTCAGCTACCTCAAGAGATAAACGTACAGTCCATAGCAGCGGAGTTCAGCAGTTGGCAAAACCCAAGGAGTATTTTGTACCATCTAACCTTGTTTTGCATCCTATTCATACAACCGTTACAACACGACTCTCAAACAAATCTCGTTCGTCCGATGATGGTGAATCTCATTGCATGATACAACTGTCGTCTGCTGACATAAATACGCTAAACATCTTGGACGTTATTGACCGTGAACGTCGCTTTGGAGTACATACTACAAAAACTTCAGTCCCAAGTTTTGAAGAATTGTCTTCAGGGTTACCTTTGAAAGTTATTGTTGTACCACATTCTCATAATGATCCTGGATGGCACAAGACTGTTGATGGATACTTTGAAGAGCAGACAAAACAGGTACTTTATAATATGCTTGAAAAACTGCAGCAGTATCCAAATATGACTTTTGTTTGGGCAGAAAGTGTACTTTTGTCAATGTGGTGGACTGAACTAAGCCACAGTCAACGACTTACTGTACAACAATTGCTCAGGAGGGGACAGTTAGAAATTGTTGGTGGAAGCTGGGTTGTGCCTGATGAAGCAAATCCTCATTATTTTGCATTGATAGACCAGATGATTGAAGGACACCAGTGGTTGAAAGACAGTATTGGCATTTACCCACTAAATACATGGTCATTGGACCCATTTGGTTATTCGTCTGTTCTTGCACATTTATACAAACTTGCTGGTTTTGAAAATATGGTGATACTTCGTGTGAATACTGCAGTGAAAGACTACCTTCAGTCTAGAAATTCCCTGGAATTCATGTGGCGCACGGCATGGAACTACACAAAAGTTAAAGAAATAATGACACTAATGATGCCATATGTTCTGTACAACATAAAAGATTCTTGCGGGCCTGAGCCAAAGATATGCGTGCAGTTTGACTTTCGGAAAATCCGTGGAGAAGTGAGCGAATCGCGATCAGTGACAGTGCATTCAGGTAACGTTGATCGTTTGGCTAAATTGTTGCTAAGTCAGTACCAGTTAAAAGCTAGACTTTTTCATCACAATGTTGTGCTTATACCTCTAGGAGATGACTTTCGATATGATCGAGATGTAGAATGGGATCAGCAGTTCAAGAATTACATGAGATTGTTCAATCACATGAATTCAAAGGCAGAATGGAATGTTCATGCTCGCTTTGGAACCATTAAAGATTACTTTGAAGAAGTCAAGATGGCGATGGCAAAGCTTGGTGAACGTAAACAATCTGGTGGTAATTTTTTGTCTCTGACTGGCGATTTTTTCCCCTACACTGATCGCAGTGATGAATTCTGGACTGGATACTTTAGCACACGGCCATTTGCAAAATGTCTGTGCCGAGAATTGGAGGTGTTTCTGAGAAGTGCTGAGATCTTACACTCATTGGCTGTTGGTCTAGACACAAAAATGTTGTATCAGCGTAGTATGAGTACTGAGAAACTTGTGAACAGTCGTAGAAATCTTGCATTATTTCAGCATCATGATGGCATTACTGGAACTTCTCGCTCCTGGGTCGCTGATGACTACGAAATTCGGCTTGCACGTGGTTTACAGATGTCTAAGGATGTGATACGGTTTGCATTTGGGTTTCTGTTAAGCAACAACACCTTGTCAGATCAGCCTGTTAATGTTTTGGATCCACTCAGTGTACGCATGTTATCACCAAATGAACACCTGATTCACGTTGCTCGTGCAGGCATCAGGTTGCAAGTGTTCAATAATGTTGCCCACAGACGACATGAGTTAATTCACCTAATTGTTAACCATCAACGTGTCATAGTTGTTGACCGTAATGGGTTACCGCTGGTCAGTCAGATAACACCTGCTCCTGTTGAAAGTTCTGATGATGAAGAAATGTCCAGCTACATACTGTCATTCATTACTGATTTACCACCTCTGAGTATAACTGCTTTTGACATATCACCTGCCAGAGACTCATCTGTGGGATGCAGTCAGATAGTAAAGAGCAGTACATATAATGTGTCTCATTTAACAAAACGGCCAGACATTGTATTTGAGAATAATTACATGAAAGCAACATTTTCACTTCGTACTGGACTTCTGAAAACTGTACACATGAAAGAGAAGAACGACTCTGTCCATTCTAATCTGCAGTTTATGTTTTACACTTCTCATCATAGTGGTGCTTATATATTTGCACCTGCTGGACCAGCAGAGGATTACAAACACAGTCAGCAGATTTTGTTAAAGGTATTTATTGGGCCATTGTTTACTGAAGTGCGTCTTGTGCGTCATTTTGTTACTCACTGGGCTCGCATAGTTCATTGTGATTGTCCCCTTGCAGCTGCAGTAGAGCTAAATACAGTAGTTGACTTGAAAGATGAAGATGATAAAGAACTTATTCTACGGTTGAACAGTGACATTCACAGTGGTAACACATTTTATACTGATCAGAATGGATTTCATATGATGAAACGTCGGCGGTTCTCAACTTTTCCAATTGAGGCCAATTATTATCCTGCGACTACAGCTGTCTTTATTGAAGACAACCAGCTGCGACTGTCGTTGCTGTTATCACAACCAGTTGGAGTCAGCAGTCAGACTGAAGGCAGCTTAGAAGTCATGCTGGACCGCAAACTTCAGTATGATGACAACAGAGGTTTGGGTGAGGGTGTACTTGACAATAAACGTGTCTTTTTCCGACATTATCTTTTGCTCGAGTCAGTTGTACAGAAGTCATCTTCCAATCGTCACATCATTATGCCAATGCCAACATTGCTTGCACATGTACTGATTCACCGACTTCGTAATCAGCCAGTACTCATGCTTTCACCTCTGACTCGCAGTCATGGACAACCATTTTTGCTACTAAAAGAAAGTTTTTCGTGCGACACAGCTTTGGTTAATTTGCGGGCATTGAACAGCACAAAAGCATCTGCATTAATTCTCCATCGAGTTGGACACTATGCTGGATACAGTTTCAGTAAATCTAGCAGCCTTCTTGAATGCAGTGTCAAATACATGTCGTTGAATCTCCCTTCCTTGTTTACTGACATTAAGTTCCGATATGTCGTTGAAAAAACTTTGTCGTTAATGCACAGAATCAGACGACAAGACAAGAATGCAACTTTGTATATGCAGCCAATGCAGCTAAGTACTTTTGAAGTTCATTTCTAAGCCATGTTAAAGCAGGGATCTAGTGTTAGTCTTTATACATCTTGTTCTCAAACTTGTACTGGTAGCTTATTAAGGAACGGTGTGTCTGTAGTTTAAAAATGAAAATTCATGTCTCGCATTTTATGGCTTTGGTTTGTTCTTGAATTTGACAGGTTGAAAAATATTATATGTTGTTCTCGGTTCTCATGATTTTATGTTTTGTGGGAGTTCTGGACACTGGACATTACACATTACAGTATTTTAGTCCAGGCCTGTAGCCAGCTGAAAATTTGGGGAGTGCCATTTGGAAAAGATGTGAACCGGGGGCATGGGTGTCTTGAGGCTTTGCCCCTAGTGGAGTCCAGGGGCAGAGCCAGATCATGGAGCCACAGGGCAAGCTCCCTGAAGCTGGCAACTTTTTAGACTTCAAATGTGAAAGGGTGTACACTGTACAAACCTGCCATCTTTTTGGTAAATTATGCCTTCCTCAGCAGGTTTATAATTATAAACTTTAAAAGTGGACCTTAGTGGTATTGGGGAGGGGGGTCGCCTGACTTGACCCACCCATTCTTGGTTTTGGGCCATATTACAGAACTACAGTCATTTAAGCAGTTATATAAAATGTGCGTAGATTGTGTTAAATTTTCTCTGCCATCGCCTATGTCAGTTACTTTAGTTGTTTTAAATAAATGGTGTTGTTGCGTTTGCTAATGACAATATGTTGTGTCTGTCATCTATGATACCTCCGCAGATGTTGACAGAGCTGCTCACTTTACTGTTGTGCAACTGTTTATAGTTTCATGGCAGCTTACAGGTCTAACAGATTACGTTTGTCACACTGAAACCCTTAGAGAGACAGCTGTCTAACTAGTGTTGTAATCACTGTAACATGGTGGAGTGGTTCTGGTGGGACTGAAGCCTGATCTCATTGATCAGCTGGCTTCCTTCAGTGCTTTGATACTATCTGTCCCCGAAATGACCCGTAATGTGTTAAGTGGGATGTTAAGCCTCTGCTTACTCACTCAGTCGTCCATGATTTGACATGAAACTTAGCTGATGGAATGTGTACACTCACGTACACTGTACAGTAACTTTTATTTATTGTTGTTGCATGCATTTATATGATTTATTTATTTCTAGTTAGTTTATCTTGTTAGTTTTACATGTTTCTGTGCTATGCAATTCAGTGATGCTGTTGTCTTTCATAATCAGTTACTCATCACGTGTTGTTCTGTCAACCATAGAACACCTAGGACTAGGAGTACATGACTGGCATACTGTAAGTAATGTAATGTGTAACACGGTATAATTCACGTGTTCGTAACGAACTTATCAAAATAAAAAGATGAAAAATGTTTGCAAGAATTCCTGACAACACAAAACTATCAACAGAACAGGAATAATCAATACTTTGTTTACTATTTTCTTCTACTAGCAATCGAACCAACTCAAACATTGTAATGAATCACAGCCCTGAATTAACGCTGTGCAAGGCACACATACATTACACTGTACAGTGTAATGCAATCAGCGTAATACAATACAAGCTAAAGTCATATAAGCTACCAGAGATGGGCCCATATCAACATAGCAACAACTCCCAGTTTAGACTAGCAGCAATGCACTGAGTTAGCAGTAATAATGTCAAATGAGATAGTTTTATTATACAATCATTTGTCGTCAAATTAACATTAAACAATCAGGAAAAGTATTGACAAATTACCAATATTTCAGTCTGTCGCCAATGTGATTTTGATATATTGAAATACCAATGCTGATGGGCTAGCACATATACTACACACGGGCATGGAAAGCAGGGGCCTTGGGTGGGCGAAAAGTGGGATGGAGCTGCCTACTTAATGTGGCTAGTGGTGTATAATAATGAAACACTTGATAAAACTTCTCCAAAAATTTTGCAGTTTTTGACACACAAGAGTTAACACTCTGTAGCTTGTAAACTTCTTAAATTATGAACTGAAAATTTTGCTTCTGGTATTACGGTATGCTATCATGGTCTAAGCACTTTGACTTACATGCAATTACCTGGCTGATTGCAAAATGACATAAGACGCACAACAGTGGTAAAAAAATTCTGCAAAAACGATAACATTTTCTACACATACTTATGCAACAAAACTCGGCTATTATTATCTCTAGAATCCACAGAAACATAAACATTATTTTCTAGACGGTGTGTTTCTATCCTTGCAAAATGAGCTCAACAACGGCACTAATAACAAAGAATTGTAATCTCAATCTCCTGCATTAGTAACATCTTGCAACAAGGAAGGTACTGCAACATAAAACAAATTTAATACCAAACAAACAATAGCAGATTAGTAGTGAGATAGCCTACTATGCACAGTTGCACACCGATTTGGTATGAGATGTACCTAACTACAGTTTCACACAGCAGTCTAAATATATCTTAAGATATGACAAAAATGCAGTCACAACCTTCGAAATAACATCTAATGCACCGGAATGGGACAGTTTGGCACGAATGATTTGGCGCAGCCGTTTTGGCACGAGGTCGCTGTTCGTCCTGTCTAGGTGCTGAACAACTCTCCCGTGCAAGTTCCACATCTCGTGGGGAAACAGAGGTTGCTGACAGCCACGACGATGTGTGTGGTCTACCAATGTAATTGTCCTCAAGCCAATCCAACAGTGGTTGTAATTCCCGATTTGGACATGTCTCAGATAAATCCTCGAATGCCCTCACCAAATCCTCCGCGGGCACAAATGCCAGAGCTGGGATCATCCTGGCTTGTAAAGAAAAGTCTGCACTGCGAGTGAGTGATTCTTTTCATCAAATACCCTTTGAACTGTGCCACAAACACTAAACAGACGCCAACTGACTTCAACTGGCAGTTTGATGAAAAGAAATCACTGAAGCGGAGATCACTGAGTCCAAGTGTCAAGCGGAAGGTTCAAAGAAATAAATAACTTCCCCGTGCCAAAACGGCCTGCGCCAAACGGTCCCCGCACCAAATCGCTCACGCCAAACTGTCCTAGATCGTAATGCACAGTGCACAAGCCATGGAATGACTAGTCACAGAATGATTACACCGGCATTTCTAATATATCTTTTGCACTGTGAACTTGAACAGTTATAACAAAAACATGCAGCAGAACAAATATAAACATCAGTTTCCTCAATGCAATGAAGCAATATATCAAATATATGTGTGATTTTAACACACAATGATACTTTGATTTTAGTGATATGCATGTTCCATACAAAACAAAATTTACCACGAAAACATGACAGCCTACAACAGTACGAGTCACATATGTCATGGAAACAAGCGATAGAGCTATCACGTATCAACATCAGGACGGAATATTTGTGACAGCTTGCGTGTGTGCATGCGTGCTGAGATGCATGTGAAATCATGAACACTGGACAAGGCAGATTCAACGAGAACCCACGTGCTTGTGGACAATTGCAGCCGATACACAACATTACGGCGATGGATGTGGTAGTTAACGCTGCACCATTCAACCATACCACACACATACAGCGACCCATCGAGAACCGTTGCACCAACATTGTAGATTGCAACTGGAAGGGGTGGCCCAGAACGCCAGTGATTGTGCTCAACTGAGTATATATCAACTGAACTGAGTGATAGACGGTTGATCATGGTCAGTGGGCCTGAGCTAGAGTACAACTGTCCACCTATGATGTATATTTCTCCAGAAACCACACAGGCACCAAAGTTGAACCTAGGCGTCGGCATGGCAGACAGGGTAGTCCAGTCTAGGCATCGAGGGTCAAACCGCAGCAGAGAATGATGGGTTGTTACTCCTGTACGGCCACCGAGCACATAGATGAACTGATTGTGAACTACAGCATTCAAATCAATCAGGGTTCTAGGCATCATTCCAATGTATTTCCACTGATTTGCTACAATGTCATAGCACTCAACAATCTCACTTGGATGCTGCATACTCAAACCTCCAAAGCAGTAGATCTTCCCAGCAACATGTGCCAGTGCAAAATTGGACTTTGGAAACAGCATCGGAGCTCGTGGAACCCACTTGTTATGGTCGCTATCATACAAGAAGAAATTCTTGCCAACAACATCGTCTTCATACTCTTCAAACACTCTGCGTGACAAATCTACATCGAGGCTGGCATATCCGTCACTGAGCTGTTCATTGAAAATGTAGCTGCCGCCACCCATAAATATCTGATTGTCATCGGTCACAACACATGCCGGTTTAACTACACTGTAGTACCCAGAACGCGCATTATCACAAATGTCAGCAATGTAGTAAGTTTCACGTGTGAGCGGATTGTAGCAGTTTATTGATGGGTGATTTTTGTCAACACCTCCAACCAACAGAATGCAGTATTCTGGCTTGATCATACCTGACCGAGGTGTGCAGCAGGCAGCCGACAGACTTCCATTGCAACGACATTCGTCTGGGTTAGCAATGAAGCTCTCAATGCTCTGAAGATATTGCTGACAGTGCTGAGCCATGAGGGAGTTGCCAAGTATCTGTTCACGAACGAAGCGTAACGGCAGTAGGCCACAGCGTACTGCAGGCAATAACTGAGGCAGATGTTTGGACCGCTTGTTGGGGTTAAATTGGACCCAATCAACCAGTGCTTCGAAAATAATCTCTTCACGGTCGACATTAAGTTCGCTTGATGATAAAATTTCAAGCAGTATGTCATGCTCTGTAGTGAGAAACTCCTCACCCAACAGCACCTACGCCAAAAATATCACAGTTACTAAGTCATGGTGATTGCATATAACTACCATTGTAATTCAGCAAACAGCATTCTTCAAAAGTAAAAAAAAATTTTAACAACACAATTTCGCTTTTTATATAGAATATTCAAGGGCACATATCCCTATAAGATGGCAGTTTTCAATGCTCAATAGAATCCAATCAATTTTCAGTAATAAAAAATCACCTTCAGATGCTTTCTCTTACCAAATGCTAGAATTAGTAGAATTGCAGGAGCTGGACTGAAAATATAACTGAACAGTGAACATTTATGTACACATTATGTTATAATAGGTATTATCTAGTTAGCTCCCCCAAAAGCAAGTTTCATAAATCAGACTAGTTTCTAAAAATAACTGAAGGGTAAATTATGTGCAAACTGCAAACATCTTCAAACTTGTGGCTAGCAAAATTTATGAAACGAGCTCACATGATGCAGAGAAACTGCAGTTCTGGGTATGGCATGGCTTACCATTTTTGGAAAACCCTAATCCCCTTAGTGCCTTATAATGCAATATAGCACTGTTTGAGCATCAGCTTGATTTGTTTAGCTGCATTCACACAGCTCACAAGTTTGACATACAGAGAAACAGGTAGCAATATGCATGCACCCAGTGCTAATAATTGTTAGTTGACCAGCAGCAAACCTGTTGGAAGTTCTTCTCAATGTGCTCCATCGCTTTAGTGCACAGATGCTGGCAGTAATGTATGTCGGCAAAACTGAGAATGCCAATACAGTTGGTGACATCCAGCTGCTGCTCCATGTAGCGTGCACATGCCTCAAACACTGCTGGAACCTTCACAGTTCACACCATCAACTGCCAAATGCTCTACCTCATCAGCAGTCAAGTGCAAAACGACGTGCATGACAAAAAACTCAATTCATTATACACTACAGCATGCAATATGTCTGACATCACTACCTCAACATGCCAATATCAAATTTTTACAACATGCTGAAAACTAGTAATGATTTGTTCACTGTTAAGAAATCAGAAACTGCACCATATGACAAATACACTAACACAACCAAAAATAAGTACAATAAATTACAGCGAGTTACATTTAATTTACCTGGAACAGTGAAGCTGTAATCATCAGATTCTGAACATTGAACTGTGTAATTTGAATACGCCCAGTGTAAGCGTAGTCAATGAAAGCATTCATAGATTCTACATCAACCTCATGCAGTTGTATGTCTGACTGTTGACTTTCTGCCAGACTGGTAGTAAACATAGCATGAAAATAGCAGCTAGTTGCTGCAAGAACAGCACGGTGACAGAAAAACTGTTGGTCATCGACGGTAACACAGACATCAGTCAACTGATGGCTGTCATACATTAATTTCATCATCTCCAGCACACCGTTCTGATGCAGCTCATTTTCAAACCATGTTCCATCTTCATCTGCATGTTTCACATCGTATGAACCATTGCCAGCCATGACCCTAATGCACCATTTAACAAACACGGTCAAAATACCTTCAGTGTTGCCAGGTGTCAGAAACTAAACTGTACCAAATTTGAGTAGCTGACATCTCAATCACTGATGCATAAAAACTTTTTTAGATTTCCCATAACTTGCTGCAGTCGAAATGAGGGTGATCTGAAGGTGACGAGGATAGAGTAATGTCAAAATTATGCACTTTTTTGCCCCCCTTTGAAATTCAGGGGATCGACTAGTTAAATATTTCAATGTATTGACAGAAATCAGCTGAGGTGCCAACATGCAATGTTAACCCAAACCCTTAGCTATCCATTCTATGTTGGAGTAATTTGTCATTGTTGAGGACACTGGCCAGGAAATAACATCTCCAGTCTGCTGTGTACAGCTGTTCGCTGTCACTGTGATGAACACTACTCTTCGGACACGAAACTTCGCAGTTGCTGGGGCCAAGATATGGAACAGGCTCATCTGTGAACTCACACCCAATTGTTGCAGACAGTTGGACAGAGGCAAAAGCAGCATTTGTTTATGTGCCATGAGACATCCGGCAGCGAACAACATTAGTTTTCTGTCCGTCTGGTTAGAGTTAGTTAGTGCGAATATCGTTCAGCTTATTGCGTAAGTGCGAATAACATCAGCCTTATTCTTATTATTATTACTATGACAACTAACAATGACAGTTATAATTTTCCATTTTTTCTAATGACAGTAACAGACTAGAATGCTCTACATGAATCAATCAGATCTAAACAATCCATCCACACTTTGAAAGCCATTTACGGACTGCCGGTCGATCCTACCAGTCGATCATCCGTGACACTCTGGCATCAATGGACACTATAAAGAACTGAAGAACCCAATTACCCCACTTGTATGACACCACACTGCCATGAGAATAAAGGCTAGGTCAGAAATAGTCTGTCATGTGTTGCCTGTGCTAGTGTGCACTGCACTGCGATTACACTATCATACTTCTTATGCCAGCAACACAAACAGCAAAACTTGTAATTACAACACAAAAAACAGATGACTTAACAACGTACTATGAATATTTAATCTGCGCCATAGATAAACGTAATTAAATAATAATAAGTAGAGATGAAACAATTACAAGTTATCTATTCGATTATAATCGATTATTTATCTTATCACTCTTGCACACAGGCATGAGACACTGTATGTCGTGTACAACTTCTCGACTAAGCAACTCTTTTTTAATTGATGGCAACTGAACAGCCCTGACGGGTTTGCCCCTGGTCTACTGAAAGATATGGGTGTCGTTCAGCGGCAAGTTTATTTATTGCTTGTTACTTGAAGTTGATGGGCTATGTAGCTGTCAGCTTTAAATGCCCATATCTTGCCAGTGTCGATCCAGCCTGTTCTTGAACATGTTGACTGATGGTGCCTCCTATTAACGTCCTGTGGTAGCTTGTTCCACTCGTTGACAATCCTCAAACTGAAAAAGTTCTGTCTAACTGTTGTGCGACATCTTGGTTTAAATAATTTCAAGGAATGTCCTCTGAGTCCGCTGGTGAC
>Ga0126335_1001113_pt1 | contig 14500 bp, 15 predicted proteins | sample OlaspJWI45metaG_FD_108409 | JGI IMG/M metagenome (GOLD analysis project Ga0126335, IMG submission 108409) | Marine gutless worms symbiont microbial communities from Oahu, Hawaii - Olavius sp. 1 OAHU.JWI-45 metaG | ecosystem: Host-associated > Annelida > Digestive system > Unclassified | place... | reverse complement strand
GGGATCACACAGTGTTACCTGCCACCCGGCAGAGGTGACTTTCCCGCCTTCACCCTAGCCGAAGCTGGTACTCGATTTAGCGACCCCGAAGGGATGCAAGGCTGAGTTGACCTAGGCACAATGGGTGCGAACAGTTTGCCTAAGACTGCTACTCGACTGCGTCGCGACTGCGATTCGAACCCGTGCTCTTCCTAAAATCTGAGTCCGGCACGCTAACCACTCGGCCACTGATGTAAACCAGAAAAATTGCCCTTGGAGTAGTTTTGTGTTTCAGTATGACTTTCTGATAACTGTAGTTTTAAAATAACCTGTAGGTTTCGAAGGTTTAATATCACTGCATGTATTTATTGCTAAGTAACCACTCGGCCACTGATGTAAACCAGAAAAATTGCCCTTGGAATAGTTTTGTGTTTCAGTATGACTTTCTGATAACTGTAGTTTTAAAATAACCTGTAGGTTTTGAAGGTTTAATATCACTGCATGTATTTATGCATTGTATCAGGAATGGATTTATCTTCGTGAATTTTTAGCAGTACTGGTACCATATTTCTGTCAGTTCTTGTTATTTGTCTTATTCAATGTGGCCGTAATTGTTAATTTCCATATGGATAGTATTGGTAATTTAAACTTGTGATGGTGGTGTTTAGATCATGCTGGCATAATGAGTGTTTTTTGATCATAAGACTGAGTTTTTGTAATGCTGCAGTATCAAAGACTAATCTTGTCGTTCACGAAGACAAAAACAGAGTTCCTTATGTAAAGGTCGGTGGGCATTGTCAGTTTACGGTGTTGTAAAAAGGTAAATGTATTTGTCTAGCTAACGATAAAATTTTGTATATACTATTGTGAAGTAACAGTGAACTTGTGGGGTGCTTATACTGGAGCTTTTCATCAAGTAAGTTAGTTATTTAATGTTACTAGTCTTAGTCTGATTACCGTGTACTACTTAGCAAAACTACTCATTATTGATGATATTCTATACCATATTTTGCAGAAAATCATTTCTCATTGCTGCTGCAGACGTCACACGACATTTGATGTCAGACGATATTGAACTGTTGTTGATAGGGAGCGACAGAACGGTTTGTGTCCAGTCCTGAAGAAGTGATGGAAGTCATCGATGAAGGAAAGGCAAATCGGCATGTCGCCGTCACCAGTATGTTTACTGATTCTTTGACAGATTTGTACTAGTTTAATATATCTGTGATATGTATGACATGCATGGTTTATACTGTATACATCTATTCTTGTGTTTTTTTGCATCCGCCACCTGTAAAGGTGAAAAATGCAATATGTAACCTGGTTGTGATGTCTGTCCGTCTGTCTGTCTGTAATTGGAATGCATGGAATGCATGGGCAAAGAGCCTATAGGATGTGCAGGCTAGCTGCAGTGGCGGCCAGCTGCAGCGGTGCAGCCTTTTGCCACGCCCCCTGATGTCACAAGCTATTATTAGCTCAGGCCACACGGATGCAAATCTTTCCGGCAACCGGCATCTAGTTTACGAATTAGTTGTAACTTAACTGCTGTAGTTACTGTTTATTACAGTGTTGCAGTTGGCGTTGTGTTATTTCTAATTGGTGACCTTTATTGATAGTGGGATGTTAAACTCCACTAAATCACACCATTACTCTCTGATATCATAGTGGTTTTAATTTGCTTTATGCAGATATTATTACGCTGTTGCTGAATTCTGTGATGAGTTGTCGTTGTGTGGCTGTTTTGTATATTTTGCAAAGAGGTGATATACTGCATCATTGTACAGATATGAATGAACATTCGTCGCGCAGCCATTCTGTGTTCTTAATAACCGTCAAGCAGGAAAACACTGAGACAGAAAAGAAACTTAGTGGAAAGCTCTATCTTGTCGACCTTGCTGGTAGCGAAAAGGTATCCCATCTTTTTAAATCAAGTTGATCTTTGAAGTGGTTGACTCCTTCATCTTATCCTAGTCTTTTTCAATGTTGGTCAATAATAGTAACTGATTTTTCCCTACTCACTGCCTGATAATTCTGCTTGTGGTCTCATATTATATGTTACATATATTTGTAATAAATTTGTCGGTTAGATGTGCTTTGGTTGCTAACTACAAAAGTTTAGACTTTGGATGGCATTTTTTGAAGAGATATTGTAATGATTTGCTCAGATTTGGAGAAATGACGGCACAAAATTGAAATGAAATGTTGAATTTTTCAGGTGTGCAAGACTGGTGCTGAGGGATCTGTATTGGACGAAGCCAAAAATATCAACAAGTCGCTATCAGCCCTTGGAAATGTAATTGCTGCACTGGCCGATGGACAGGTTGGCAACAGTTGCTGTTAGGCATAGACAATTATCTAAGTGATGAAGTTTCTTCATCATCGTCATCATCATCACGTTACTTTAATAATACAAGTGGATACACGCAGTTATAAAAACAAACGTGGAGAGATAGGCCTCTACGAGTTTTTGGCATAATTTTGCAAAAACAAGTCGGTTGTGGACAATTTTTGGCACAGAAGATCAAGGAGGTTTGCGTAAAAAGTTCGGTATAGGTCAATAACCGCCTGTGTAGTTGCTATAGCAACCAGAGCATCATTGCAGTACAGTGTGCCTGTCTACTACACAAGTTTGGCAGTCAGGTTTGTTAGGAAACACGCATCACTTTGTAACATAACTCCACCTGAATGCTCTAATATCAATATCATTTGACGTGCACAGTTTTAATTAAAACAGCATTTCGCGTCGTAAGATGTGTTTAAACAGGTTACCAGCAGGCCAGTGCACCGGTGTTGTACCAGTCTACTGTGCATGTTCAACGGTCAGTTTCCTGCGTCAAGAAACACGTGACTTCATTTCACTGGATTTGTAGCCGCCAGTCAGTCCACACTTTAAACTCACTTTAACTCTTGAGTACAAGACTTGGGGCTGCATGCAGGAGCATACGAGAAGCTAATTTGTGACATGGCGCAGAAGCAACGACTGGTGGAAGTCCGGGCTGACTTTGAACAGATCATTGTTAACAAGGCGATAGACCAGTGGAGCAAGCAAGCGTTTGTCAAAGCTAAAGGAAAACACTTTAAACTTTCGCTGTTTGTGATATCTTGCATTGTGTGGACAGAGAAATGTTTTCAACAACTTTAATTATCATTGAAGACTATAAGAAACTCCATTGTCTAACTTATGCAGTAGACCAGCACGTGCTGTTTTGCAGTGATGCTGTGGTTGCTCTAGCAACCGCACAGGTGGTTCTCGACCAATACCAAACTTTGTAGGCACGACTAGTAGGCAATAGCTTCTTGATTTTCTCTGCCAAAATTTATGCGTCACTGGCTTGTTTTGGTAAAGTTATGCCAAAAAATTGTAGGGGTCTGTTTTTTTGAGACACGGTGTATATAAAACTAATAATAAAACTAAACTAATATAAAGACTGGAATGTGATAAAACAATCAATAACAATTTTTATACAGTGCTCTGGGTAAAAAATTAATTTTGTTCAAGTCACTAGTTGTACAAATAAGAGACTTAGTGTTTGTTGTAGTGCGGAGTGAGTAGACAATTTCTGGTTTGGTGTAGTTGGAGTATAGTTGTAATATTCACAAGGAATGCATCAGTGTCTTGTTGTTTTGAGTTGATTATTACTGATAAATGCATTGTTTTGACATTGCAGTTAAGCAGATCCTATTATTGCATTATTACCAAATTGTTGTTTTTTACATGTGTAAACTGAATTTGATTAATTTATTACATTCAGTGGATTAAAAATTGTTAACTCTGCAAAGTTATTGATTCAAAGTTATTGATTCATTTGTAGTCAGTTTAGACTAAAATATTTTGACTGTTAAACACATCGAGAAATTTCTCAGTTAACATATTTTTGTTACTAGTGTCACTGTTAGTACGATTAATAACACATGATGTGGCGTGTTGCAGGGATTTATTCCATACCGTGATAGCAAGTTGACACGTATTCTGCAAGAGAGTCTTGGTGGCAATGCACGCACAACAATGGTCATCTGCTGCTCTCCAGCGTCTTACAATGATACTGAAACCAAGTCAACGCTGCTGTTTGGTCAAAGGTCTGACATCTGCTCATGATCATCAATATAATAAAACAATTACAGATGCATGATATAAAAAATATAAATTAACATCAAAAGCACTCAACATAAAAACTACATACGTGAATTATTTAGAGCTTTTCTTAGCCATGAAATGAAACATCGTCGGCTGAATTTTTGCTTTTTTGCAATTTTTCTGGTTTAGACAATGCCATTGTTTGCAATAACTTTCTGTTAGAAGGCTGTACATCCCAAATCCAGTTATAGCCCCATAAGTAATAACATTTTGACATGGGTAACAGTCAGGGTCGGCATGTTGCTGTCTATCTGTGTATACATCTGTACAATCTGAGTTTGTGTGTATTACTTGTAGGGCAAAGACAATCAAGAACACAGTGATGGTGAATGAGGAGCTGACAGCCGAGGAATGGAAACGTCGGTATGAGAGGGAAAGAGATAAATGTGCTCGCCTTCGTGGTCTTATTGAACGCTACGAGGCCGAACTTGCCCGCTGGCGACATGGTCCGTTGTTTTATTACTTGTTAATAATTGTTGTTTTTCGTTATTAGATAAGCTGCAGAATACATACTGGCCATTAACAAGGTTTGTACTGGTATTGAATGTACTTTTAGTGCAAGGCGAGGTCATGGATTTGGTTTTGGTGAGCCATAATTTTTTGTTGAGTGATTTTGATGTTAATTTATAATTTTATTTTGTGTATTTATATTTGTTTTATTATATTGATGATCATGAATGTCTGATTTAGAGTGCATGTGATGCCAAATGCACATTCTGTGTGTCATGTGATCAGATTTTTGTTTGCAACATTGATGTCTGTGAAGCCTTTGGCCATTTTATTGGCACAGCAATTGTGCTAATGTGTGAATGCCATCTGAGATTGTTTGGTTGTTCTGCCTGATTTTTAGGGTACTGCTAAAGCTGTTCTTATCTTGAGCCATAATATGTGTAAAGAAATTTTTTGTGCTCCTGGTGGCAAAGATCTAGATTGTGCTTCAGTAGCCTTTGTGGCAGTTATGAGGATGACTTGTATGAAGTTATAACTACCGTAAAAATTCAATTATAATACACACACTTGTATAATATGCACCCGTGCTACGTAGGAATGAAATGCTCACGTTACATCACTAAGCACATTGAAGTGGCTGCTTGATGAACATCATCCGGTTCTGTTGCAGTGTTTCGCGAGTCTGGCACTGTTATACAAGACTCTGGACATGATCATATCGATTAGGCAATATCGATCGCGGTTGTGACCATTTCATGGTATCGTAGCACCCAGATGTTGTACAATATCGCACATGCATATAGACACCATCGCCATTGAACAAACAAAGCGCATCAGTGGCCAGTTGGCAACAGGCGTGTCCCCAGCAACTCAAAAACAACACGACTACCCACGTCACACGCATCTCCACCCACAACATATGCCATCACAGCAGGGTGTGTGGAGGCATGATCGCTTTGATCAGTGACCACCGCACCACAGTCCAGTCCAGTGTTTAGGCCTCTACCTGCACGCTCTGTTCACTCTCTTCCAGCTCCACGGCAGATGCAGAGAATGCTAATAATTCGTGATTACAGGTAGTTATGAAGTGCGCATTATGATCTGCTAATGAGCATCACCAATCTGCGAGACGCAAGTTAATTAAGTAGTTAGCAAAACAAACCAAGTTTTCTGCATTGCCAATGTCTGCAGAAATACGACGCGGTGCAGACAATAGTTAACCATGCAGTGATGACTGGTGAAAGTGATTGCCCTCCTCACTTTCCTCCCCTCTGCTGGTGGCATGCTTTGATCACTGCCGCCACCTGCATCATTTACAGTGACGTGTACAAGCCGGCATTCAGCCACTTGTAGGACTATTTACCGAACTGATAAAGACCTGGATATAGATATATTATGCATCAAAACTAAACTGTTTTGGATTGTTATGAGTTTTTGGTTTACGTGTATAATACATATCCTGACTAGCAGACCTTTACTTTTGGTACAAATTGTGTGTATTATAAACAAATTTTTACGGTAACCATAATTCGGCAGAATACATTCGTTTTTATTAACTGATGTATTTAGTTGTAAATATGTCATTCAGTGTTATTTGTCTGTAACCGTGACTTGATGTCTTACAGGTGAGTCTGTGCCCGAGGACGAGCGTATCACAGTGAAGGAATCTGTCGGTGATACACTGCTGAATGCTTCTAGTTCAACACACAACTTGCCGTTAGTTACCAGTGGCATGATGATGCCTGGAGGTACGGCTGCTGCAGTCAGTGATGTGGAACGGGTCACATGGCAACAAGAGAAAGAGAAACTCTATCAGATGCTGGATGATAAGGTTGCCCGACATTGCTATTTGGCTTCTTACTAAGTCATTACATGCGCATGCTATCAGACTGTCACTGATCTGACCAACTTATTTACCACCATCAGAAGGACAGTTTTTAAAGTTTTGTCTTACAAGTTGGAAATGGAATGTGTGGACCTTTGAATTAGGGAATGCATTGTGCACACATTGTTGAATTTAGCCATTTTCATTAGACTGCATTGAATGCATATGAGATGCAGACTAATGTTTACCGATGTTCGCGGTGTCTGTCTGTCAGTCTCTCTGTGTGTCACGAATGATGTTGGTCTGGAGGCTGCAGTTAGAGGGAATATTAATTGAGCTGCTGTTGTTACTGTAGTGTTGTGATGTTAGATACAATTGGCTATCTCGCTCTCAGAGGCACGATCGTTGGACATAATATGTCAAACGTTAGGCATATTTCAATGTCCAATGGTAAAAATGTAACGTAATTTTTTACGCCAAGTGCTGCTCGTTTTTCATTTTTTGAAAGCATACAAACATATTTATCGATAAAAGTATGGTTTACTTTCACGAAAATTATGACAAAAATGTGAAAATATTACGTTAGTTTATCGCTTACATACATTCTATGCTGTGCTGTGTTTACGTTTAGACCTATGATGTAACATCTTACCTAAGGTCGTGTTTGTAATATTTATTCATATTTTTTCATGACAAAAGTTTCTTTTTAATCGAATTTTGGAAAAAAAGCCTTTTATATTACTGAAATTAATATCGATGTATACTACGAACAACTGGTAACGAGCTATATTGGTGGTTCTGTGTTAGATGGCTAACGTAACAGGCTTGCCAAAATTTTCGGGTTAAAGTATTATTTTTTTATTTTATTAGTGATACGACAAAACAGATGAAACATGGCGGTGACGTGAGACAAGCTAATATGTATGTCCCGCGAAATGTCACATGAGGGCGGAGCCTGAGTGTGATATGTCCCTCAGTTGAAATGTGGACACTCGGGCTCTGTCCTCGTGTGACATTTCGCGGGACATATATATTAGCATGTCTCACTGGCCATCATGCTTTATTTGTATAGTTGCACAATTTTCTAGGCAGCGTACAGGTCCAGCAGATTGGGTTTCTCACACTGCGACCCTTACACTGTGCTTACTGCTTAGCCTAGAGGTGGTTACATAGAGTCTATATTGTAACATGGTGGAGTCTTCCTGGTGGGATTGAAGCCTATCTCAGCGGCCAAGGCCAACTGGCTTCCTTCAGTGCATTGACATTGTTGGTTCTGTCATCTGACCTGTAAAAATCGTCCCAAAATGAACTATAATGTGTCGAGTGGGATGTTAAGCCTTTAATTATTATATGTGCATTATCAGGACGATGAGATCAGCAGCACGGCGGAGATGGTGCAGAAACTGCAGGAACAGATCGCTGAACAAGAGGAACTGATGGCGGCCGTGGAGCGTGATCGCGACCAGGCACAGACCGAGTCCCAGCGCCAACAGTCACTCAGTGAAGCTTCTATGAATGAAGTGAAAGAGGTCCTTCAGGCGCTCGAGGAGTTGGCACTTAGCTATGAACAGAAAACTCAGGAGGTGCAGGCCAAGGAGAGAGACAATGAAAGTTTGACTGAAGAACTTACCAGGAAACAGGTATCGCTTTGGCTGTAGCTTGGTGTCGTTAACTGACTATTAGTCTATTGTATCATTTGTTATTTTGTGTACTTTCTGACAGATGTTGTAATGAATGTAATTTGTAATAAGTTTTGATTTTGTGTCATTATTTTGTTAGTATCATGTGCACAGTAAACTTTTATATTGTTTCTATATGCAATGCATGTCATTACTTTTTAGGTTGAACTATTTTGGTGCTTTTTACCTAGTTTTTAATATTATTTGTTTGCAGTGTGCAAAGTGATGACTGTTTTAAACCCATACATTTTTAGGCAAAGGCACTGGGCCGTCAAATTCAACATGTTTTGCCTGGTACTTGGGCTACAGGCTGACAAATATTGAAGGTGATGGAAGCTTGAAAATGTACTGGCGGCATCTGTAACATTCTGACTGTTGGACGCGTCTCTTAGAGACTATGTTGTTTAATTTACAACACACTTAATAAGTAAGTTAATAAGTTGCTGCTATACGTGATTGGCTGTTGTTGTTTTAGGCCGAGCTACGCTTGATAGAGGATGAGATTACACAGCTGCGTGAGAGCAATCTTGTGCAGAAGAAACGTCTATTGGAATCTGTTAACAGTGTACTCAAGGATCTGGCAGAAGTTGGCAACGTTTTCGGAGGCGAACTGAAAGTATTAATCTGTGTCTTTCAGCATGCTGTGGTTGTAAACAGTGTAGTGATAGTAATGAGCCAGTATTTGACATTTTTATTTGTAACTTGTTGTTTTCTGTTGTAAATTAGGTTACAGACCATCAGGTTATGATTTTGCTGTTAGACAAATGGTAAACCAGACGTTGCTATTTCAAACACATTTGTTTTATTCTTCTGTTATTTGTGTCCTTCCTGTCACAGGTTCAGACCATTTGATACAGATTGTTATATTGAGTTTTATGTTTAATAGACTCTGGTCTGTCAAAAATCTGTTAATGCCAGGTTTAAGTGAGCTAGTCTAGGTGAATGCTACAAAAGTTACTAAAACACAGTGAAGAGTAAGGATTGCAGACAGTGCCTGAAAGTCGCCATTTTGAGAAACTCAGTGAGAGAGTTGCAGACGTCGGGTATGTGTCGTGATCGTTGTAGAACGATTCCGTGATACAAGCAATACAGCAGGCGTCTGCTGACAAGCTGGATGAAGAACTGACTGTTGCTCGTCTTTACATCAACAAGATGAAGTCTGAGGCAAAGGGCGTTGTCCAGCGTTGCTCTCAGCTTGAAGTAGCACAGGTCGAAGGCACACAGAAGTTGGACGTGATGGAAAAGAGCCTGTCAGACAACCGACTGCTTGTACAACAGGTATGACATGATATTGTTGCACTTTATCCAGTATCTGATGTATGAAATGTCTGTCACATGCAAATATCTCTTAAATTCAGCGAGATAGACGTATGGTTATTAAGAAACTCGAATAGGAATCCAGTCTTCCCGATTCAGAATCTGCCGTCTCATTCGCGAACATTGAAGGGAAAAAACTTTAGGCTTCCAAATTTGTCAGATGTATCTTTGATTGAAAACATTTAGAACATGATGTCTGCTGCTGTTTATGCCAGCAAACATCAATGGCACTTGAACGTCGTCTTCGGAAATCTTGGAGATTCAGTTTTTTGATCACTGTGCAAAATCTCATTGGTTCGATGCCTAACAGACTGAAGGCAGTCATTAGAAACAAAGGCGACACTGTACCATATACTAACATTTACACACCACACTGTCTTGAAGTAACGTACATTGTCATCGCATTATTGTGCAATTTGTTTGTGTTGCAACATTATTGAGTATTATAGTTGTTGCTGAGAAGCTATCTGTATAATAATTTCCTCACATAATTTCATTGATATTACTTACCAAATGATGTAAAGTTTGTCTGTTTATAAAGTTAGCAACATACAGCTTTTCGCTTTCAACATCATCCATGTTGATGCGTGTCACCCTATAGTTGTGTGTATTGTTGCAATGCATCTTCTTGTTTTGTGTCTGTATCTTCATGAGGAATAACCGATTGTCGCACAAACAGTGTGCAATATTGCATGTAGTTAAATATTAGTCATATGTTTACTGACATGGATGTGTTAGCATGAGGCAAAGTTGAAGTCGATGTCAGAGACGGTGAAAGATGGTGAGGAAAAGAAACGAGACTTGCAGGAACAGCTTGATCAGTTGACTGAGGAATGTGCCCAGCTTTCTGCACAAGGTCAGTTCCTATACTTCATTACATTTTATGTACCATACTGTCTGTTCTGTTTACTGCACTGTTTTGCTGATTTCTGCAGTTGCTTTGCTGCAGTTATGAGATTGTAATGTAGATATTTTGTTGCTCTCGTCACCTCTGTCTGTGCATATAGCCAGTCTTGGTAAAGCATCCTTGGGCCACACAGCTTAGATTGCTGATGACATTCCAGTTATTTATGCTGTTAGATGAAATCCAAGTTTATGTTATACTTCTGTTCTCTTTTTTAGCATAACTTTGTGTAGTATGGGAACTGTATTTATAGCTTCTCTTAAGTATAAATAATGCTGACAAATCTGATATTGTTTTCTTAGGTCAGCTGTATGCATCTCAGCTAGCTGAGAAGGACAAGGCTATGGGTGAGATAGCAGCATCTCAGCAGATGAAGGAGGCCCTCGAACGCCAGATGGAGTCGCATCGTGAACAGCATCAACGACAGCTTGCTGCACTTAGACAAGAAATTACCGAGAAGCAGGCTGCCATTAGTGAGATGATCGAGTGAGCTTATTTTTCTGTTAAAAATTAAATCACAAAGGCCATATTTATATTTGGAGTATGTCATTTGGCCATTTTTGTATGTGACATATAACTAAACATGTTTAATTGGCTGTACTTGCCTTTTTGTATGCTTTTTAGTAAGTTGTGATTTCTCTAAGTGCTGAGTGACTGCTCTGTTTACTCTTATCCTCACCCTAATGGACTTTGTCATCATTGTGCAGATGTCATTCATGCAGTAGACATTTTGGTAACATCTAGAAGAACGTTTGGAGTACCAGACAACTTTTTATACGTCCATCTCAAGACGGCGCATATGTTATCGTGCTGTTCTTCTTTTTATCATCTCTCTCGGTATCTGGAGGATAAATCAAGTTTTTTCACCCAAAGTGACCAAACTTCATACACATACAGCAGCACAGGGACCATGTTTGGGATTGTTTTTGGTGTCAAAAGGTCTACTGTAGTTGTATTGGTGTACTGGGAAGCTGGTGTCGGTGTTTTCAAGTTAACTGTGTCATGTTAGTGCAAACCAGAAGCTGCAGCTGGCTCACGATCGCCTCGAGAAAGACAATGAACGTCTGAAACATGATGAAGCCGAGAAGGCAAGTCGGCTGACAGAGTTGACAGCTCAGTTTGACAGGCGTGAACAGGCTCGACAGGACATTCGCGGCCTTGAAGACACGGTAGCTCGCGAGCTGCAGACGCTGCATAACCTGCGGAAACTCTTTGTCCAGGACCTTCAAGCCAAAGTGAAGAAAGTACATGTACGTACTGGCTAGTGATTTTTTTAACCTATCAGCAAATATATTGCAGAATATTTTTACAGACTCTGTAATGTCCTGGAGTTTGAGAATTGAAATTTTAAGGCCTGAAATATCTTTGAAATTCATCAGCATTCTCGGAAGTCATGAAAACGAGACTTTGAAGGAAAATCCAGCGAAATCATGAAAAGACTCTCTGGCATAAGGTGATCTGGCAAATTTTTGTCATTTTGTTCAGTCTATATGTACTTTGCTTCCTTTGGTTGAGCACCCTGTAGACTCTATGGTAATGTACAACTGTTATTTTTTTGTATATTATAAGTACAGTTGATAAAACGATGATGAAAAATGCTGTGGTGCAGGGTGGTCAACTTGAAGATGAAGATGATAGTAATGTAAGTGTTGAGGTACAGCGGCAGAAAATCATCTTTCTCGAGAACAATCTTGATCAGCTGACAAAAGTTCACAAACAGGTTTTATCTCAAGTCTAAAACTGTAGTCAGTTTAGTCGTCAAAAATTATCTTAGATGAACAAAAATGTATTTGTAGTACCTTTAAACTAACAGCATAGTGCTAATGATAATTCACATATAAGCATTTGTAATGTACAGGGTTTTCATAGATCAGAAGTTGAATTCAGCCACTAGTGGGCATTCTTTTGAATGTCGTTTTGAGGTCATATCTCCGACACTGATCAAAATATTTTCAAAAAATTTGGTAGCTACATAACAAATTCATTCTTTTGAGGAATAGCATGAAGGAAGCGAGTGAAAACTGAATGGTTTTGTAGCACCGAGTGAGAAAGTTTGAGAGAAAGTGAGTGAGTTCGAGCCAACGTGCAGGCAAGTGAGTTCTAGTGAGTTTGAGTGAGTGCGAGCTGACAGGTGGACGAGCGAGTGCAAAGGAGTTCTGGCGAAAGTGAGCAAGTGCTAGAGAGTGTGAGCGAATTCTATTGAGTGCAAGATAGTGCAAGCCAGTGGGCAGGCAAGCAAATGTGAGAGAGTGAGCGAGTTTGAGCGCAGTGCGAGGCTGCACGTGGCAATACAACTGTATTTGCCACATTTTCTAATTTAGTTTTTCATGGTCTAGGAAGAGCCTGTGGAAGAAGTAAGGTCTTTGAAATTACTGTAATTAGTTCTTGAAAGTCATTAAATGTAAATGCAGTGCAGTTTCCTGTCACTTTAGTTGTTTTTAGGTTACATCAAATGCATGAGATGCTGACTATTTTTACTGATGTTTGCGGTATCTGTCTGTCTGTTGTCACATGGCTTAAATGGGCGGCTGCACGTGCAGTGTATGCCGGGAACCGTGTGTGCGGGGTCATTTGGTGCATCTTACAAACTGTGATTCAAAAGTCCTTGCATTTCGTTTTTGGAATAATTAAGCGTTTGTTGATTTTTTGCTAACTAGTAGTTTTTGTTTTTGAGTTATAACTGGTCTTTGAGCTATGACTACTTGTTTCAGCCTTGTTATATGCATGTAGTGGCCGGTCAGTGTAAATAATATGTGAGTCTCTGTGTGCAACAGCTGGTGCGGGACAATGCCGACCTTCGCTGTGAGCTACCCAAACTGGAAAAGCGATTACGTGCAACAATGGAGAGAGTTAAGTCACTTGAAACGGCGCTGAAAGAAGCCAAGGAAGGTGCCATGAGAGATCGCAAGAAGTGAGAAAAGTTTTCTCTGTTTTGTACTGGTTTGACAGTGCTTAGTGCATCGTTAGTTGTATAGTTTATAATTTATTGTTATTTATTTACCTTCAGGCCATAAGTTGTCTTCATGCCATCTGTCTGTAGTCTCTACACTTCTAGGCATGACTAGTAGGCAATAGCTTCATGATCTTCTCTGCCAAAAATTATCCACAAATGGCTTGCTTTGGTATGGTTATGCCAAAAAATTGTAGGGGCATGGTGTTTTTGAGACATGCGAAGACTGGGATCATCTTAAGTTGTTTCAGGTATTGTCTTATCTTTTAGCTTCAGTTTATTATTCTGTCCCACTCTATGTCAGCTTTCATGTGAGCTGTATTTGTACTTCGTTTCAGATACCAACAGGAAGTGGATCGCATTAAGGAGGCAGTCCGGCAGAAGAATCTGATGCGTCGTGGCCATTCACAGATTGCAAAACCAATCCGAGGTTCAGGCCACGCAACAGCGGCCGATGCATCTACAGGCACCGGCACCAGCAGATTTATGTCTCCTAGCCGGTAGGTGCTAGTTACAGCCCCATCGAACAGTTTTGATGCTGTCTTCATGCCAGAATTTGACGGCTGAATAATCACTTGATAATATTGTCTGATTTTTCGGGTTATGTGGAATGCCTGAGATAAGGACCATTGCAACCAATGTTTCCGTGGCATGATGCGTCTGTCAGTCTTATCTGTCTGTCATGCACACACCTGTGCCCTGCAAAAATGGCTCAGCAGATTGAGGTCCTGTTTGGGTTCTGTAGGGAGGCGGAGTGTTGGAAGATTTTGCCTGCTGTGAGAGGGGAATTGATGTGACCATTGCCAAATTACATTGGCTGCTTGTGTACATGATCATGTGCTATATGTTACACAGATGATGGAACTGCTGAATGTCAAATCCTTCAAACAATTCAACTGACTACACTGTAGTTATGAAATGAACTTCTGTTCCTTTTCTGTCGGTTTCACATGCAGTTTATTTTCCATAGTTGTGACCTGCTGTTTGACTTCCTTAGTTCAGCTTTATGTCAGGGTTATGCATTTTGTTCTGTGGTTATTATTGCAGTAGTGTTTTATTTATGTTAGGTGCTGAAGTGAAATGTTACATTGAATGAACTGATTAATTATTGAACATTGCATTTGCATTCCATTGCAAAGGCGAGCAGCAATAGTTATATGTGTGCCTTGGTCTGTGTGTGATGTTAGATGAGGCTTTAAGCCCTCAAGGCTTTAAGCCCTCAATTCTTAACCTGGAGGACATGATCCCCCTCGAGTTGTTT
>Ga0126335_1001112_pt1 | contig 14504 bp, 16 predicted proteins | sample OlaspJWI45metaG_FD_108409 | JGI IMG/M metagenome (GOLD analysis project Ga0126335, IMG submission 108409) | Marine gutless worms symbiont microbial communities from Oahu, Hawaii - Olavius sp. 1 OAHU.JWI-45 metaG | ecosystem: Host-associated > Annelida > Digestive system > Unclassified | place... | reverse complement strand
GCAAAGGCTGCTCCCCGTTGCTGTAGGTGGATGCTGACCCCCATCTAATACAATGTGTTTCTTGGGTCCCCAGGAGTCTTCACCCAATACAGGACATTGATCTGCTCAGCATTCTTTGCACAGACTCCCGTGTGACAGACTGACAGATGACGATAATCGGTAAAAGACCGGTTTTGACAAACGGTGTTTATTGCTGATAGATACTGCTTCAGACACATTCTTAGCGTTTCTAGTGGCGTTGGACCTTGTATTTTACAACTTAAAGATTTAGCACTCCTTTATAGGTTGTGTATGATTCTTGTGAACTGTAGAAGGCGAATAGCTTCGACACATGGTGACCACACAATCCGTGTCACCAGCATGCAGACAGGCAAGTGCACGCATGTGTTGGAAGGACACCCTCGTACGCCATGGTGCATTGCCTTCCACCCGTCGAGCAATGACATGCTGGCATCAGGTTGTCTTGCTGGAGAAGTCCGCATCTGGGACCTAAAGGTCAGTGAACTGGCTTACATCCGGGATGCTGGTATCACTACACTGATACAATATCCCACACATAAAAATTAATATCAGCAAAACTTGGACTTTGTAGAATTTATCGCCAGAACAACTGCAGATTACTCACAAAATTGGCCACAGCTGCTGTTTTTAACCAACTTTTGCTCTCGGCGTGATGTCGCCACGGAGAGCTGTAAGTTGTCATAGATGTGGCTGAACTAGTAGGTGCCCTCATCTCTGTTCATGACCACTTGGCTATCTTGTTGGATCTTAATGGCAGATTTTCTAGGCTTATTTGTTACCTCTGTGTATAAGTATACAAAAGTTGTCTGTAGCATTTGTTTGCTGATGGGTGTTGACTGTTGAATGAGTTTGACCTATTGTGTCAGTCTATACTCACCTTAGTACAATGAGTGTTGTACGTTAACTGCAGGGCGGTGGTAGTGAGATCTGGCAGTCACCAGAAGGTTTCAGTGTTTCCTCGTTGACGTTTCATCCAAGTGATAACGTTCTTGTGTTCAGCATCAGCAACCGACTGCGCTTCTGGGCGTGGGAGTTGTCAGAGCCGTATCATGAGTGCCAGACCAGCCGCGATTTTGAGAAGATCAGGTAGCAGTGATTTTGTGGTGTTGGATAGATGGTTAAATCAAAAATTGTGTTGGATTGTGTTTCTGTTTGATGAAAGTCGTACTTGTGCATCGTTTGTTGTTGGTATGCATAATTATAATGTGTGCAGTTTTGTGGCTTGACTGCTTACACATAGCATTATAGCAAGGAAATTTATGAACATGTAAGTAATTAAGTAAAGTAGACAACTTATACGTTGTAAGCAACACAAGCTGCCTTAAGAGTGCTTCACATCAGAATTGGTATGTTGTGCAAGTATGTTGCATGTATTCTGTAGCTTAATAGCAGTACTATAGTGAGTGAGTGTTCTTTGCAGATGGGTGAAGTTTGATCCTTTGGGACATACTCTCTACACTGGCATTGCAAACAGTTCTGTAGTCGTTGCTTCTGATGACCGGATGTGAGTATCAGTTTCTGCGTCTTCGGTAGCTAATATGTGTCAGTTGTTATATTGAAATTATACTTAGTCTCAGTTAGGGTTGTTAAACTTGATTTTGTTCATATTTGATAATTGGTTAGTAAAAATCAAATAACGATCATCTCTTTCGGTGTGTATCCAGCTAATATAGGCATCCGTGTCGTCGAGCCTTAGATGCAGAAGTTGTAGGCCTACATTACACTAACCTACTGATATTTAGCACTGTTTAACATTTGTCAGCTAAACCGAGCTTTGTCATGATGATAATGCCATAAACATTGTCTTCCAGTTCTATTGGCTCAGCTGGCCACGACATAGCTGAGCTAATCATGTAGCTGTTCAAACTGTGTCTGTGTATCTGTTTGTCTGTTAACCAGGGTGTTGGAAATGGTAAACGTCTATACCTAGAGACTTGTTATTTTGCATGTATAGACCTACTGAGGAACTCTAATCACAAACTAAACACCAGCTCACCACTCAGCATGAGCTACTTCAGCCAGTGGAGCATCACTTCTTGTGGGTGGCTTGTTATTATGGCCGATATCTTATGTGCATTTGTGATGGACAGGCCTGTTGAGTTGGGACAGTCGGTGGTTGGTGAGAGATACAGTCGCGGTGTCAGTCGGAACATATTTGATGAATTGTCGCTGCCTGATGGAGAGTTGTCACATCTGTTAACAAGAAATCCCGTTCTGGATGACGTTGCGAGTTTTGATCCCAGAAGTAAGTAGTTACATGGTTGTCTGTGCCTTTAGTTGGTTGCTTAACTTCATGTTGATGTCAGCAGCATCAGATTGTGATGTTGCAGAATTATTTCTTGGCTTTTATAATTTGGCTAGGGATGTACCAGATATCCAGTACTATTTTGGTTCTGGCCAGATATTTGGCCACTTTTCACTATCTGGTTTTGGTTTTGGTTTTCGCTCCTGACAGTCAAAAAAACGAATAATAAAAACAGACAATTGTACTTACTTATTTGAGGCAGTTGACTTCTTTCTGTAACCTGGATTCGAACCATGACATTACATGTTTGGACATTACAAGTTCAAACATGCAGCTTGTGACTCCACCCACGCAGCTGTCTGGGTGTCCAAGTCAAACTAGTACTGTCCCCGAACTACTTAGTGCTAACTCAGATGGTGTAGAACTGTAGTCAAGTAAGTCGACTCAACTCAATTGTCAGTGTGTCTTATGGTCCATATGTATCTGTTATTGTCCCGTTGCGGCCAGATAGTGGAAATCCCTTCCAAGTACATCTCAAAATTTAGCCTAAAAAGGCCAACTCTTGTTTGGGTGAAGTCGAGCCAGAATAACTTAGGGAGTTGGTTTTTCTGAGACACATTACATGTCAAGTTGTTTCTGCAGACTTCTGACATTAGGAAGTCTTTCTGACTGGTCTGGTGCTATATGTAGGCAGATTATTTTTTTTCAGTATGCTGATTGATGTTAACATCTGTCAGGATATAGTAAAGGTAATATCAGTTGTCCCTTTAAAGATCAAATGCAATGTTTTTTTTGGTTGTTAAAGTAAACTGCTCGTCTGTCTTTAATTATAATCAGACCCATTTCAATATTGAGGAAGATTAAAAAAAGGAGTAAAAATGTTCTCAAAGCGTCTTAAAGTGCACAGCTGAAGATTTGTTTACATTAGGAAGTGATGACATCATAATGGGACAACAACCAAAACATTCTTGTCTGTTGACTGTATAGCTGTATTTATCATAGTCATATGAATATTAGTATTTATAGTTAAGATTAATATTTATAATGTCAAGTGACGAAGAAGATTTATGAGCAGAACCACAACAACTGCAACCGACGAACCGTACATGTAAACAAAACAAGTGCATCCTGATATGACGTCACAAATGATGATGATTGTCCAAAAATAACTATACTCAAGTGAAAAAGACCATTGAACTTCTACTTTTTAGCATTCCACGATGTAATTTATTATTACTATTATTTGTTATGCAGATGCATAAAAATCCACAAGTCAGGAGGTGGGGAAACCCAGCCTGAATGCAGCACAGCCCTATGCTAAGGCAGAAGGCAGAGTGTTTCTTCTGGTACCGGCCTACCCGGGTTGTCCCGAAACAAAGGCCATTAAACGGTGGTTGTTGTTGTTATTATGCAGATGCATCTATATTGCAGTAAGCAACTAGAACCTACTTTACATCAATGTTGTTATTATGCGTTGTTGCACATCTGTGTTGTGATGTTTGTTAAGTAGGTGATCGTCAGAGTGACTTGGGCCCAAGGTATCGTCAGTATGCCAGCAGTGCCAGTGCCGTGGCTGGAGCCCGCCGCTATGCTGCAGAGGTGACTGAACATAATCAGCAAACTGTCCATGCCAGCCGCCAGTATGCTGCAGAAGTTAACGAGCGTGGTCAGCGTCCATGGAATAGCAGGCTTTCATACGCTGAGTCGTTCGCGTCTAGTCGACATCAGCGGGCGTCGGATCCTGTGGGTTGGAGCTTGTTGAATTCTGCGGGAACTGACTATTCATCATCGTCATCATCGGCATCGTCGTTGTCAGTTTGGGAGAACTCGTACATGACAGATCAGCGGCGACGACGCCAGCTCGCTCAGCGCCTTGTTCCACATTTCTACCCACGTCAGCCGGGCATAGCTAGCTCATCGTTGAGTAACATTGATAATGGCACTGACCAGGCCGAGTCACCACCTCCCTCCTGGCAAACTCAGTCACTCCATGGCACACAGTCATTCACCAACACCCAACACAGTGAATCCACTCTCTCCTTATCACCGTTTGCTGCCCGTCGTTTTTCAGCCGCTGACATTAGCCAGCTGACTCCTCCTAATATCACTATCAGGTCAACGGTGGCTGGTAATCCAGTGTTGTATGAAACCAGCAGTCTGGCCGATGTCGATCTCTGGCCTTCATCTTCCAGAAGAGAAAGAGATGGCACATCGTTTACGCCAATATTTGTAGAAGATATTGAGAATGATGCGGAAGAGATTACTTCCACTGGCGCTGAGGCTGGCTCGACGGCATCTATCGGGGGAGACACAGAGTCGACTGATGCCGATGCCGAAGTTCGTTCAGCTGACTTTGAGTTAGGATCTATAGGTGCTGAAGTGATGGTGTCTGGAAGCAGTGGATCAGGTGCTGAGATTGGTGTAATTGACCCACCACCTCCATCACGTACTCAGTTTGAGAGCACGGACTATGGTCCATCAACAAGTGATATGAATGTTATGTCTGACTTGAGGAGTGGCTCCGGCATTGGAATTTCACGTGTGCCTGAGCGACTGGTGGAGTATGCCGAGATGCGAGATCGAGCTTCTCAGCGGCGATGGCGGCGTTTTAACCAGGCCGATCTGCAAGACCGAGCAAGTCATCACTCGTCCTCGGCAGCTGCCTACAATGGTTCACTGCGAATCTCTGATTGGTTAGAGTTTGATTGGGCAGGAGATGTTGTACCACGACGTCCACCCCACCGGCGTGATTACTCTGAATTCTCTGACTGGAATTCCAGAGACCGTGACACTTCAGCAGCATCTGATGTTCCTAGATTTCGTGATTACTTGTCCACGCGTTCACGCCGTGGTCGTCCTCCATATGCAGCGTCCGGGGCAGCTTCCAACTCTGCATCATATCGTCCTCATGAATGTTGTGTAAACTGTGAGATTTGCAATGCAGTGCCAGGCCGCTCAGGGCAGCAACAACAGCGCCATCTATCAGAGCTGACCGGTGACCATACGGTCTTCAACTACAGCAGTAGAACCAGACCATTCTCACACGAAACTCTAGCTCCCGCTGCTTCTGCCATCGACGATGATGATTCACTGGCTGGAGCGCTGGCAATGTTACAGCAGGAAATTGAAACAACTTACAACACAGTTCTTGCATTTCCATGGCGAGAATCCTCAGCATCATCAGTTACGTCTAGTCGCGTTCCAGCGTTGATTGAGTTTGAGCGACGTGTACGTAGACTCGACGAGCGTGTGTCACAGATGCAGCAGCGCATGTCTGTGCAGGCAGAGCGCGAGCCACGACTTTCTAGTCTGGGACACCGTCTGAGGGAGCAGCAGGACATGCTGCATTCTCAACTGAACTGGTTTCGTCATCATTATAGAATCACAGCATCCCAGGTTTCCAGTACACTCGCCACCCTCAGAAACTATGCTGACGACCTGCCATTGGCCTCTAGCCCATCCGCTGCTGGTGGATTTGTTACTGACTTTGTTAATAACTTGGGTCAGTGAAAGCATATCTTTACGTTTTGTTAAACAGATGTGTTGAAAATTTATCTGCACATTGCTGAGCAGTTTTAGTTGTATTGAGAGTCTTTCATTCATTTGTTAGTTGTGGGTAAAGCACTGGGGATGGACAGTTATTTAACATTACTGCATACTGGATTAAAATATTTAGCACAAGTTTGAAATTAGATTTAGGATTTAGGTTTTTAAAATTTGCATTGCATTTACGTTTTGCATATGCCTCACTATTTGTTTAGTGTCAAAGCAGGAAATGATGTAAAAATGATTAACGGATTGAATTTTAACGTTCAGAATGCAGCCATTTGGATAAAGAAATGAATAATTTAAATAACAATTTTTGTACTGAATTTCTATATGCATATTTGTTATGATATTGCATTGAACTGCTGGATATATTGCTCTGAAAGTTTGAATGTATGTTTTTGACTTTGTAGTACGTGATCGTGAACCTGAAGATCGTTCTAATATACTTGAAGAATTCAGACACTCTGAACGAGAAAGCAGGCAAGTAGTTGATGACAAAAACGTTTGGTGATCTGTGTATTGTAATTTGACTTAATGTATGCAAGTTATCATGCAGCTCAGTTTTCTGCCACTAGATTTACAGATGCGTATGTGTATGATGTGTCTTTTGACTGTTATTATGACTGTTATTATGCCACATTGATTGCATGAGATGCGCACTGTTGCAATCTATGATCCCGGGTGTCTGTCAGTTTGTAGTCACATGGCTTCACACATCAAACAGCAGAATGGCTGAAGGTCCTGCTTGTGGTGGAGTGAAGGAACAGTGCATTAGATGGGAATCCTGATTTCCCATGGATTAAACACAGCCTTTGCCAAATTAATTTGTCACCTTGTCTTGTAACTAGGCTATGTAAACAAATGGTTAGTTTTTTTTTGTTTTTAGGCTTCGCGAAAGTGAGATGCAGCAACTACCTGCACCTGTTCATGAGCCCCCTGAGCCGCAGCTGCAGCGTGTTACAGCCAGCCAAGTAAGACGAATTTTCGATCGTGACTTACGCGAGGATCGAGTACATTCGGCAGTCAACCAGGCCATTCATGGTCAGTATTGGTGCTCTATTGTATTTGTGTAATTGGTTTTCCAGATATATATATTTGCACTTGAACATTTTGTTTAGTATGTCGATCTTGCCAACGTTTAGCTTAGGTATTTAGAACAATTATCATCGTGGTATTCTGTGTTCAGTTTTAGGAAATTGTTGTTTTTTTTGCTTGAGAAGTTGATGTTGTCTGCATTTAATTCAGTAAATGATTCGAATTTTATGAACTGCTATTCTCTACAGCTAACGATGGCCATTTTGCAAGACGTTCCGAAGACAATCACAGATGGTAAGTTCACAGTACAGCAGATATTTCTGTTCTTTATATGGCTTCAGTCAGCCATGTCTTAGTGATGAGACTTTTCTATGATTTGTGCATATTACGAAGGGTTATTGTTCAGTTGCTTCGGTAATTTTCTGTCACTTGTTTGGTTTGGTTTCTATTAATGTTTTGGAGTATTCACAACATGAGTCTCAGGATTAGGGTCTCTTAAGTTCATGCAGTCTTGGTCTTACTCTTCATGAATAATTTTCAGCCAGCAGTGCTAAGACTTGAGTGACATGAGCCTTAAGTCAATACAGACCAGACCTGTAAGATAACTTTAAAATGTAAGATTTGAAACTGAGTTTTGTCATGGAAAGTCGACCTTAGGATAGGACCAAAGACACAGAATGCTCACCTGGAAAATTTCATTGTCATTCTTGCTCATTGGTGCTTTATCAGTGCTATGCCATTGCCACTCTTGATCACTGTGAACTTCTAAAGAATCTTTACACTTTGGCTAGTACAAAATTATACTGCTCGTTGACATGAGACATGTTTGTAAACACGTTGTCCAGAGTTGATGAGTGAGATTGAAGCATGAACAGCATCCATGTAGGCATGCTATACAGCAGATCAAATTAGCATTAAAAGATAAAGAATTGAAAGTATTGTATGTTGATGCCGAAAGAAGTTTTGTTATGCTGCATTTAGGTACATGCAGCGAGCACGTGAAGAGCTACGACGACTGGCAGCTGATTCCAGGAGATATACACCAGCACGCAGTCGCAGTAGTCGACAGTGGATTGAGGTCGACACAGCCTTGGATGATCATTTGCACTCTGCAGTTAACCAAGCCATTCATGGTCAGAGATGCTAGCATGTTGTGTATCTGGCACATGCAAAGTAGTTAGATATTGTCACTGCTGTTCGTTTGTATACAAAACCTTTGTTTTGCAGTACTGTTTTTTTGCCGATGTACTTGTGTAGGTTGTTGGTTTCACTTTACATTTTCATTCAGTTACAGCTATGTTTGTGTTCAACAGTTTTAGGAGATGCTTTCTTTGTTCTTGGGACAAATGTTATTTTACTTTGGAAAGTTGAAGTTTCTTTCATTGTGCAGCACAAAATTGGATTCAGTGATGGAATTGGTAGCGTGTCATATTTATGAAGTGTCAGAAATCGGAATATTCAACAAATGTGTGTTATGTGATGGTCGTTCAGGTGCTTTTGTAGCTAGTGGTGGTGAGCCGTCAGTCGGTGCTAATATTACAGACTTGACATACAGAATTCAGGGCTGGAACTTTGTACATGCTCAACCTCCTGATCTTCGCAGAGGTTTTGCTATTAACAACTTATGTTTGCTTTGTGAACTAATATTTGATTTGTGCTGTGGTGAGTTTCTAGTCAACTGATGTTTGTTTCCTGCTGAGTTGTGTGAGAATTGAGTGATTTCATTTTTCCTTTTGTACTAGTTTTATATAATTTTTTAAATCAAAGCTTAATCCAGACTTTAAATTCAGTTTCAAACCAAAGCCAAGATTAACTGCATTTGTGAACTTGAGCTTTGAATTTAAGTAGTGTTACATCACCTTTTGCATCTAAGGCATAAATATGGCTTTAAAGTGATATATGGTTTAAAACTTTAAATTAGAACTGTAAAAAAGTAATGAGGATGGCCGATCTTGCTTCAGTGCTCAAGAAAATTTGTCTCTGTTTACTTATGTTCAAGCTTTTCAACAGAAGCTCATTGAAAGATATTGTCGCTAAATTGTTGCTGAAGCTATTGGTATAATGTTGGGTTTGTGTTGACAGTGAATGCAAATGTGATCGTTCGTCGTGCAAAGCTTCACAATGATTCGAGTTGCGACATTTCACAGGATGGACAGCTGCTGTGCACGTTCGTTCAGAACAGCCGCGGTTTCAATGGCGACGTCACGCTTGGTGTTTTCTCTCTGCAGCCATCTAACCGTGGCCAGTGTCTCTATACCAAGACCTTCGGTAATTTGGTCATTTCTCATTTTTATTAGGCTGCATCGAATGCATGAGATGCGGACTATTGTTACTGATGTGTCTGTCAGTCTGTTTGTCTGTTACACCGCTCAGCTGGGCTTCACTGTGCAGCCTTTGCCAAATCACTTTGGCCTCTTGATATCATTGTTATCATCAAATGACAAGTTCTCATAATGCTATGAAAGAATCTGCATTTAGATGTAAGAGAGCCCAAAATGTGAATTCTTTACTGGCCTTAGTACACATGTCCACTCCACAGTAAACTGGAAAATCTGTAGCAATACCATTATGTGTCTGTGGCTCAGGCCTTCACAGACAGACTGCACAGGCTGATTGCCATATGCATCTTCTGTCTATACGCAGTGTTCAGATAAATTAGGCACCCTTTTTCTTTCTTTGCTATCTCAGTCACAAAATAACCAGTTTAAAAGAAATTTTCATCTACTGTAGCTGAAAGAATACTGATTCGAAATATTTAAACAAATTATTGCGGTTCATTAAATATTCTTTGCTAGCCATTACGTAATTGTGACGTCATCGATGTGTTGTGACGAAAATGTCTTCTGATGAAGATAAAGTTTTCATTAAATGTTTGCGAGAAAGTAAAAGGTATGATGTTAAACGTTTGTTATAAATGTTTTCCGACAGACTATGGAACCTCGGTGGATTACAGAAACTAATCAGGAAAATTGATGAAACAGGCAGCGCTGATCGGCGTCCGGGCAGTGGTCGACTACGCACTGCAGCAGCACGAAGATTGAAGAGGTTGAAGAACTCGCAGCGAGTCAGGAAGGTTAGCCCCAGAGCCACAGTACACAAAGACAAATTGCATGCCGAACAAGTATATCCATAGCTTCCATTAATGCTATCGTCAGGAAGTATCTGAGCCTCCAGTGCTTCAAGAAATTCAAAGCACAGCAACTGACTGGTGATAACAAGCTTGCTCATCTCAACCGGTGTCGTCAGCTGCTGCGACGTTACCCTGCTTCCATGGTGAACTTCATCTGGTTCACAGATGAAAAACTGTTTACTGTCGCAGCTCTGAACAACTCTCAAAACGACCGAGTTCCTGACTCAGTGCGAGTTCTTCAACCTGTTCAATCTTTGTGGTGCTGCAGTGCGTAGTCGACCACTGCCCAGACGCCGATCAGTGCTGCCTGTTTCATCAATTTTCCTGATAGTCTGTCAGGAAACATTTATAACAAACGTTTAACATCATACTTTTTACTTTGTCACAAACATTTAATGAAAACTTTATCTTCATCAGAAAACATTTTCGTCACAACACATTGATGACGTCACAATTACGTAACGGCTAGCAAAGAATATTTAATGAGCCGCAACAGTTTGTTGAAATATTTCGACTCCATATTCTTTCAGCTACAGTCAATGAAAATTTCTTTTAAATGGGTTATTTTGTGACAGATAGTGAAGAAAGAAAAAGCGTTCCTAATTTATCTGAACACTGTGTAGATGTGCAGATGCATAAAAGTCTGAAGTACTCAGTGCTTTGATGCTGCTTGTTAGGTCATCTTGGCTGTAAAAACTGTCCACGAAATGATAAGATGTGTTGAGTGGGACATTCGGCATTTACTCACTGATGCCCACTTTTCAATTATTTGTGAGCTGTTGCGATGCTTGTGTTGTTACTGAATGCAGGTCCAAATGCAGTCTCGGTCAGTCTGTCTCCGTGTAACCATTACCTACTGGTGGGTCTTGCTGCTAAGAGATTCACGTGGATCTTTGCTCCGAAACAGGTCGGTCTTTTTCTAGTTTCATTACTTGCTTTACTCTAGTCACAAATAATGAAAATTTGCAGGCAAAATTTGATGTAACTTGGCAACCTCAGAAATCGTTTGCAGACATTTTATTTGGTTATCTTTGTAAGAGTAATAATTTCGGTATAAACTTCATCTGTGTTCAGAAATTTACTTTCCTGTTTGCGATTGTAGAGGTGCCATGGAATATGCAAGAGATACAATCAATACGAGAATTGTTGGTGTTTGGGGGGGAAACATTGCATAGTCACTGCATATAATCAGCTTTGCAGTCTAGCCTGCATAGTTGAATGTATTGTTATGTTTGTATTATTCCAGGCGCAGCCCGGCAGGGCCGGAGGCCCACCGGCTGCAGCCATAGTAAACTCGCCCATGTGTGCGCGTACTGGGTTGCTGCTGCTGACTAGTGCGTTGTTTATAAGAGGACGAAGTCCGTCACGAATAAGCGTAATGAAATTTTTTTTGTGAAGGCCTCTGAAGCTGAAATTTGGACACGCGTTCGTCATTGGTATTTGACGTCTTTTGCGGGTCTCCATTTTGAAAATGAGCCAGGATTGACAGACTTATATGCTGCTGAAGGTCGGCGAAACAGACGGTTGTGTGTATCTAAAAGGGGGCAACTGCAGAAACACTAGCGATGTGATTCGTCAAGCTAAAAATAGATTATGCGAACTGCCTACGCTCGCTTCCATCACCACGAAGGAATAATTGGGCGTGGCTTAATGTCGTATCACAAGAGTAATTAGTGCACTGCAGAATCGAAAGGTAAATAGTAAACAAATTGAATGTATTGTTCGATAATGTGAGATTTGTAATAATGATACCAAAGACAGGCGTGCAGCGCCAGCGGAAGCACCGGCTCATCTCTACGTCGGTTCCAATGAGCTCCGCTCTCCAGGTGAGCACCTGGAGTTTAGGTTTCCTAATGGGTTATAGTTATGATTGTGGTGTTATACCGACGTATTTAAAACTGTTGCAGTTGGTTGCGCAAGTGTTTGAACTGAAGAACGAAGTTGCTACTGTTCGTGACAACTCTGTTATTGTAAGTGATTTATCTGTCATCAGTGTGGCTGATATCGTGATTGTGTTGGACACGAATGCTGCAACTAATTCATGACGAAGTTTTTACTTATAAAGGTTCTATTAACTTTGACAACAGTAACAGAAGAATATCAAAAATTAGTCTATTCAATCAATCAGTCAGTCAAACAGAGGACTTCTATAATGCCGCTTACAGTAACACGGAGAGTGGTACTGAACAGTTAAATGTCATATGGTTTTTTACTGAAATCTTAACGATAATTACTGGAGGTAACTATGTATCTGTAAAAGTATTGAGTAAGAAGCTAACGTGTGCGTAAGTATTGCTGCTGAGCAGTTAATCTAGCATATCTTCATCTTATGTTTTGCTCTACGTACAGTGTAACTAACTGCTCAGACTGTGCTGAAAGGCTCTTTGGAGGGCAAACGATATTGAAGGGAAGCATTAAAGACAGTGGCTGGATAACATTGGGCATGGTTGAGGAAGGACTACCTACAACTGAAGAAGATGACAACTGACAGAAACTACTGGACATGGTGCACAAATGTTCCTGTTTTAGAATAGACTGGGGCATTTGGGTTACATTCTGTCTGGTTTGTATGTGTACATTAAGTGGACAGGCATCACTAATATTTATATTTTGATGCCTGACAAGATGGCAGCAACAGCGCTGACCATAGAGTTAATTTGCAAATGGCGTGATTGTCACCATATGTGTACAGTTTAATCAGAACCTTCTAGTACGTGTCGGTGCTTTGTCATTGTCTGCAGCATGTATATGACGTGATGCATTCGTGCGATCTGGACTTCCGAGCGCCGGTGAGCATGAACTCTGCAAGGTGGTTGTTGGGTGCTGGCGAAGGTCTTGTATATGGCACCAACCGTGGTGACCTGCATCTCTGCAGACCCGGGTCAGTATTGCACACACACGTAGTCTGCCTGGCTCTCTAGGAAGAATTCTTATTCTTGTCATGTGACAATAATTATATGCCCCGTCTTGCGTATGTTATGTTGGTGTATTCTGTTATAGTACTATCCACCTGTCATCACTTTTGGTTTATGGAGGATAGCTCTGGGAGTAAAAGAGACAATTTGAAAACAGAACCAAGTGACGTTTAGTGAATTTAGTGTTTGAGGTGTAGCTGGGTTTGTGTATGTTGCTAGAGTGAACCAGCGAGAGAAGCAGAACGCTGCTGATGCGGCTGCTGATGTGGCACATGATCCCAACCCGGTGAGGCAGAGACTAATGCACATGCTAGGTCTGACGATGCCACCACGGACTGCCAGCACAGCAACACAGACTGCCGTTAACAGGCTGCGCTCGGCCGGCACGCAGACCGACCAGGCATCGACATCTGCTGCTGTGTCATCTTCTTACCGCTTCACTCGTTTCTGAACATCTTTGCCAGTTTAGGGCATTTGACCCTGTAGACATTCTGTGATTCATAGTCAATTATTCTGTGTTCTAGTAGCAGTGTAGCTGCTTGTTTAAGACATCAGTTCGTGCTGGCACGAGAAACTATACGCTTTGTGCTCTCGTCAAATTCTTTAGTCTGTGCTAACTCAGCTTACATTATTGTTGATAGATGCTGGTGTGAGATATTAGCATTTTTGTTGAAATTTGGATACCATGTTTTCGTTTCTTTGCATGGACCACAGAAGCTTTCAGAATCTAGGACGGAAAACTCCCCTACCCGTGCCTTGAAAAGTAGGGCCCCTAAATCTAGCTAGGAGTCTGTGGAGTGCTGTAATCTGCGACAGTTTGTAAGGTGGAGCCTGGCCACCAAATGTGTTTTGGTGCAGTGCAAAACAGTGTCTCAGCAACTTCACATGGATACAGTGGTTAAACATGGCATTCAGTCAAAGAGAACTGGGATGGGAAAATGGTTCAGTTCCATCCCACTCCAAAACCTGGGACAAAATTGTTTGTCCCTGTCATAAAGGTTCCTTATTCCATGTTTCTTTGCAACTTCCCGTGATTTTAGTTGGGTAACAATAATATGATTGCGTCTGCATGCACCACCGTTCTCGTCAGTAGTTAATGGTATGCCAAATGCATGTACCTGCCAATAAATTCCAATAGATTGTCGATGTGTAAGCTTCATGTTTTCCTGCAAAAGAATCTTAGGAAGCTTGTTTAAAAAATGACGTTGATGCTGTATTTTGTGCTGTATTTTCAGTATTTAACTGCAGATGCATGTGCTTTGTACTTAAATGATTAAACCTTTCTTTGTTGTCATTGGCAGTCGGGCTTTTTTTACTGTATATGCTAATTTTGTCAAAAACACAATCAAGCATTATATTTGTGATTAGGCACTATAGAAGCGAGTCTGTACATACATGTACTATGTATAGTACAGGCGTACAGCTGATCCATAACAGTGGACTGTGTTAAGTTGCAAGCACACAAAAATGCATCAGCAATGCACAAACCACATTGTGGTTCAGGGTTTGGCCCCTTGCCTACCAACAAGGCATTAATGTGTAGTAACTTTGGGCAACTTATTTACAGCTGTGAGTCTCAGGCCTACAATTTGGAACTGGAATAAGTGCT
>Ga0126335_1001111_pt1 | contig 14506 bp, 7 predicted proteins | sample OlaspJWI45metaG_FD_108409 | JGI IMG/M metagenome (GOLD analysis project Ga0126335, IMG submission 108409) | Marine gutless worms symbiont microbial communities from Oahu, Hawaii - Olavius sp. 1 OAHU.JWI-45 metaG | ecosystem: Host-associated > Annelida > Digestive system > Unclassified | place... | reverse complement strand
TGGCAGCCTATCGGCAGACGTTGCAGTTGGTGGCCAACTGGCGCCGCTCCAGCATCGCTAATACCTGTGGTTGCCGTTGTATTTCATCTGCGGTTTGTCAGATGTCTTAATAAACGAATATTTTTAAAAACTCTGGTAACGATGTACGAAAATGAAAGCCGAGAAATTTGACATTGGTGTTTAGTTTGCGAGTTTGTTTGTTTGCCTTGTAGGGTAAAGATGAGCTGGAGTATCTATTGAAGATCCTGGAATCCAGTGAGGACCGTGAAGAGAAGCTGGAAGCTCTGAGCCGGATTGATGAGATTGCCAAATCAAGGACTGACATCAGGTTTCAAGATAACTTTGGCATTTCATCTTTGTACCGGCTGTTTTAATGTCTCTGTCCATTAGTTAGTATTTTTGAAAGTGCCAAAACTCAGTCATTGTCAGCAGTGGGCTGTGGGCGTTATATTTTCAGTTTGTCCGTAAATGTGTCCTCGAGCATTCTCTACATCTGGTCCGGCAGCTCGGAACACTGCCACCCATTCATCTCACTTGATAGTTTTAGGCATTCACTGCAAATGTACTTGTATGCGAGTTGGGCTTGGTTCTGCATCACCATGGGCACCTTGTGTTGATTTTGTGTTAACTGTGCATCTTGAAGTGTCTGTTTATTATTATTATTCATCACTTGGCTGAACTGTGACAAGCTTAGATGAGGTGAACTGGATTAAAAAAGGTCAGGGTCACGAATAGCCAAAATAAAGTGCAAAAATTACTTTTATGGGTCTAAATCACTATTTTGTGCATTTCTACTTATAGTTGGATCTAGCTGGATGTATGTTGATATTTTTCAGATTTTTGGAGAATGTATCTGTGGCTGGTTTGTGTTAACAGTATTGTACTGGATGACGACCAGTCCGATGCAGAATCGACAGACTCAGCAACTGATGTGTTCGCAGACATCCCTTTGCCAACTGGCACAGAACTGATTCCACAGTTAACTACCAGTTCTTTATCACCAACACTTGATGCCATTCCTCTGCCACAGTCTCCCGTTTACAAGAAACCAGTTGCAGACAATCACAAAGCTGTTTCTTTGTCAGAAAATGTCATATCAAAAGTAGATACGCTGACCTCAAGTGAATGTACTGATGCCGTTCATGCAAAAACGAGCGTTGGCACAATAACTCTACTTCTGAACAGAAAACTTGGCCCGCGTCTGAACCGAGCTTCGGTTTTTGATGTACCGGATGACAACACAAAAGAGGTGAACCGTAAACTACTGAAACTGCGGCGACTGAAGCGGATGAAAAAGAGCGACGGCCAGAGTGAAATGGAGGGTGGATCAGCCACCGGTCGGAAGGCGTTGCAGGAGAGGATATTGGAGTGGAAGGAAGAGCTGCTTAACGACAGGAACTTCAAATCAAAACTGCGCAGTTCCAAAGATGTGTCAATCACAACAACTAGCACAGCAATATCTGGAGATAGCAAGGACAGGCAGTCAAATGCAGCAGGCGAGGATAGCAAAACTGAAGCCGAAGATGTCAGCGTACCTTTATCCAAGGCTGTGGCTGTGAAATCTGAAGCAGTCGACTCTAAACTTGTCCCAAGTCTGAAATCCACCGATGATTTATACGTGGCTGAATTGTACGATAGTTTCATGAAGGTAATGTCTAGTAATGATCAGGCACAGTTGGACTGGCCACGTGAAATGATTCAGGGAACAAGACTGTCGCCGAAACTTGTCTACAGCTGCAACCCACTGTACTTCAGTTTCAGAAAGCTTCAACTGATGAAGCAACAAAACGGCCAGAACAACCCAGAGTCCAAGAAACATAAGCATCAGAAGAAACGGAAGAAAACTCGCGTTGGAAATACTGAAGATCATACGGCTGGCAAGAATGCAGACAGTTTTGATCTTAAGACAGAATTGCGTAAATCATCCAAAAGTGACTGTGCAAACATGTTACCTGTTACAAAAGGACATACAAAAGAGGCAAAGAACTCGTTAGAACACTCTGTGAGAATTAGGAAGACAAAACCTGCAACACATACGGATGAAGCAATCAAATCCAATAAGTCCCTTCACTCAGCACTGTCTCATAAGCATAAACATTCCGTTGGCAAGCATACATCCTTGAAGCATGTTGGTGGCAGCCATTCGTCAAACATTCAGCAGCCAACAGTAGGGGAAGTTGATAGGATCCGTCCGTGTGGTACTAAGGATACGGCTAAGAGTAGATGGGACACGAGTAGTGACAGTGAGGTAGAAACAGCACGGCCAAGTGCAGATGACTGGAAAACTAGCAAAAACACAAGAAACAGTGTGCCAGCATTGAGGGATCAACACTGTGCTGTCGAGATTCGTTCAGAATTCAATCCAGACAATCGTAGCCGATCACGAAGCCCCCATTGGTCCTCTGACAGCAGTAGAAGATCTCGTAAACGTAGCCGACATCGAAGTTTGTCATCATCAGTGGCGAGCAGTTACAGCCACAGTGGCAGTTCATATTGCTCGTCTCCTTATCCGTATCGTCGCCGCCGGTCAACTTACAACTCTTCAAGGTCTTCCAGTTCTTTCATAAACTCAGATTACAGCCACTCGTCTCGATCGTACTCGCGAAGTCGGTCCGTGTCCCGTCGACGACATTATCACTCGCGGTCTTACTCAAGGTCTCAGTCATCGAGTGTGTCTCGTTCGCCACATCGTCGTCTCTCCAGTAAGCACCGACAGCAACACAGAGCTGGGTATGACTGGCGGGCACAGACAACACTGAAACGAGCACATACTGAGCCCTCCACAGCACATCAGACTAAGCAACCACCAAAAGCATCCACCAACAAAAGTAAAACTGATACTGCTGTTGAGGCCAAAAACAGTTCTGATGAACATAAACCTATAGTAGCAGCTGCAGAGCCAACTAATGTTGGCCATACCTCTGCAGAAATTAAAGAATCTCAGCTGCCAGTTATCACTGCAGACTTGAGAACAGCAGAAGTTGTCAAAGATGCTGCTGTTGAAGATGTGAAGAGTATACCCACTCCAGAAGAACACATGCAGAGTATTCCATTACCGGTACCGGAGAATCCTTCTACCGGTTCCAGCAAAAAATCCTTTATTGGTCCAGTCCTCCCAAGTAACCATCCTCTGGCGCATAAGCAAGAAATTCCACTGCCGCCAACGGCAAAGTTCCAGTGGATCGGTCCCAATGACCCTTTAGTCTTCCGCAGTATGCCACCACCACCTCCGCCACCTGCTGTGCTCACAAGTCCAAGCAAAGTGGGCACGGTGTTGTTACCACCACCCCGGCCACCGTCTCCTCCAACAGAAGACATGGAGGATGATATAGCGGGAGATGAAGACCCGATACCACAGATGCTGGATCTGAAGACGTTCAAACCGGCTGACTTCATTCCACCGGAGCAAGATGAGCAGTACGGAGCACTGCGGAGGCAGGCGGAGCGACACGCTCGCCGGCAACGACTGCGTGAAGAAACTGGTATGGACATTGACGAAGATTCAGAAGACGACAGCACAGAAGTGCCTCTGGACGACCAATTAGCCGAGCAGGCATACCTCGATGAAGCTGCAATGTTTCAGGCTACACCAGTCCTGCAAATACCTCAACAGCACCTTGTTGGACAACCACTTAGCACCATGATGGCTTCCGGAACCAATCTGGTGCCTGTTCATATGCTACCGTCTGCTGGTGGAGGAGTAGTTGGACTTGAGCCGTCACTGATGTCTGTTGTCCAGCCAGGCCAAACCAGAACGGTGTTGGCTGTTTCTCCGGCTGCAGCAGCTCTAGCACGGGCACAGGAAGAGGCAGAAGCCGAGGCCCAAATTCGCCAGCAGGTGGCAGCTGCTCAGGCAATTGCCGCAGCACGACAGCGAGCTGCCGAACTGGTTCAACTAATTCCTGGTCACATTGGAGTAGGTGCCGCCAGCTCACCCGCACTAGCTGCCCTCCGACCGGCCCTTTCACTCCATGCCCTACCACTTCAAGCCCTTGCCAGTCAACAGCCCCAGCAACAACTAATACAACTTCCAGCTGGCAGAGTTGTCGGATTACCTAGCATCGTGCCTGGTGGTGTACAAGTCCTGGCCCAACCACAGGCTCAGCCTGCTCCGCTCGTTATCGGTCCAAATGGAACCATTCTGCGGCTAATTCGACGATAATTTTACTTTTGAGAATCGTACTGATTGTTGAATGTCTTAATTTGTGTACAGTCATCAGTTGTAGGTTACTTGACTTATTTGTCAGGAAGTTGATTTGCATATAGAGTTGCTGATGCTTTGAATCTCATAATTTATTTGTGGCAGTGTGCATGCAAGCTATGCTGGAAGCAAGTATTGTTTTCAGCGGCATCTGTCTTTCTGTCCGCCAAAAAAATCTAAAAAATACTGATCAGAAATTGTTATAACGTGGTAGGAATGTCCCATGCTGACTGCTAGAAGTCGTTGGAAGATGGTGACATTTGACCTTGAGAGCTTTTTCATATTTTTTCAGTCCAGGCTATACATTTTGAATGGCGTGACCTAGCAAGTTCATTCACTTTCAGTACAGAGATACATCTTCAGAATATCTAGGTCACCTTCAAGTTTCAAGGTCATGTGGTTAATTTCAAGGTCACAGGTGACAGAAAACTGACAGGTTTGTGCTCCCTTTACGTACCCGATCGACAAGTGTGGTTATAAAACTGCAGCACGAGTTGCCTCGGCCATGTTCATATTCTTGCTTTATCCAGCAGTAGTCAATGAGCAGTCATAATTACAATGTCAGGAGATGTGAACAGCATCGTGATTGATGAAGCTGTGAATTGTGATGTCAATGAATTGCTGAACGAATCTTTTTTGAAGATCTGAATTTTTTTCTGATCAACTTACAGCAGTCAGTACATTGGCTTCACACACACTGTATTATGTGCATCTGAACATGTTATTGTTTATGCAGTATTTTTTCAAGCAATGTTAGTCATAACTGTTACATGCCACCAATACTAAATGCATGGTTGCAGTCAGTTGTAAAATAAAAAATAACCCTAAAATATAACTCACTTCTTATCAAGCGACTAACATGCATCAGCTCAGGTACTGACTAGTAGTCCAGCTGATCAGAAATAATTAGAATATCATAGTGATACCGAAACAACGCTAAGCCTAATAAATTCTGCATCAGGATTTAGAGCATTAGAATATCTAAACAAATCAAATTGGAAATGAACTGACGAGAGCCTACTTCGCAGCCAACACTACCCGTGGTCATGAAGTCAACTTGCTGACAATGTGGTAGGTCACTCAACAGTACACCTCCGGCAGACACCCTCCTAGCTGACTGAGCCAGGATCTACAACGAACAGATGGCTGGATCAGCTCCACCATGACTAGCCACTTCCTGTCAAGAGAGGCAGTTTGTCATTGTCATGGTACTTGGTGCTGCGGCTATGCTACGGTGATTGCCAGCTACGCAGAACTGTATACAGTCCGAGTACATAACGATAATACTACATATTCTCAACACTCCACTTATATGCCATGTCTTTTATGGCCTTCTTCTCAGACAGCTTGGTGAAGTACAGCTTCTCAAAGCCGTTAGATCGGTCGACACCATCCCACCTATAGCCTGGTCGAATTCCAAATCGGTTTGGCGGTGGATCAGGACCTCGGTACACTGGCTTACCTGCAAACAGCACAGTTTACTTTGTAGCAACAACAGTGAGTAGTTTTATGTCCCACTCAATGCATAACGGATCCTTTTGGAGTTTCCAAGTAGTCAGACTGAAGTTAAGAAAAGTGTTGAAAACACAAAAGAAATTTACCACACTTGTAAGTGTTCATGACAGCATTCTACTCTTGAATCTAGACTTACAACTATGTGTCAGTATCATTTTGTAAAGGCTAATGATATCGTGCAGGCATTTCTATTGATATGGCTGAAAGCAGAACTCGTCTATCACTGGGTATATGAACAGATCAGCTCTTGTACTAATGAATCTAAGGTCCAGAAAATTTGTAGGTTTGGTAGGTTAGAATGTTTTCAGTCAATCATCATCTTGTTTGGTGTATTTCCACTTTAAACACTGCACGTTGCATTGAAATTCACAGAAAAGACGAGTAATTGTTATGAGGTTGATGCTGAAATGGTCTGCCTAAAAGTCAAAACAACAAGCCAGGTTAATCGTCAGCCCTGAAGCATTTTCAGCATAATGTCCCAATAATTTTAGGGTTGGGGACAAAAATTGATCAGTTTTTCAGCCTGAGCATAGCATTACAATTATACATTAATAGAGTTGATTTCAGCATTCTGACATTGTGCTGGGACTGTCCTAAGCTAATACTTTTGCTCCCTAAGATCAGACTATACATTTCTAAACAATAGCAGACTGGTTTAACATCCCATCACATAAGCTTAAGTTGCTCAAAATAATTGCAATACACAGCAGTGTTTACTTTTGGCAGTGCCTTTGTCTTTCTTCTTGCGAATGTAAGCCAGCATCGTGTCGCCTTCTCGCTCTTGTTCTCTAAGTCTGGCATCAAGATCTGCATCATCACTGTACCTGGCCAACGGCTTCTCTGCTTCATGAAGTGCATCTGATATCTTCTCTTCTTTCAACTCTTTCTGTCGTAATCTGCCCAGCCACACAAGTATGAAAATACCTACTTATATCACCACCTACACTATAGCTTCTTCATTCTTCATCTCCTCAATAACAACTAGAAAATGTGGCAATTACAACTGTATTGCCATGTGCAACCTCACACTGCGCTAGAATTCTTAGAACAAGTCTGTTTTGGCGTTGCGGAAATTTGGAATAGTCGCCGTTGAATCAGGCCCGAGTTCGATAAAAATGGCTCTGCAGTTTTTAAACCATTCTGAAATTTAGGGGGCAGATCTGTCAGATGTCTAAACGGAAAACAAAAATTGCAGCAAAAACCGATCGAATGACACGAGAATGATGAAAATCCATCCAGTGACTGCGGAGATATGGTCTACAATAAAATATAAAAACTAGAAAATGTGACAGTTATAGTTGTATTGCCACGTGCAGCCTCACGCTGCGCTCGAACTCTCTCACACTCACTCGCCCGTTGGCTCGCACTATCCGCATTCAATAGAACTCACTTACTCTCTAGCACTTGCTCGCCAGAACTCCTGTACACTCGCTCGTCCACCTGTTGGCTCACACTCTCGAACTCGCTCATGCTCTCTTGCCCGCCCATTGGCTCGCACTCGCTTTTAAACATGCCATTCTTGCTGTTTGAAGTCATACACTGGGTACTCCACTGTTCTGTACAGTGTAGGAAGTTGCACCGCTACCCAGAGGAGCTGGACAATAACTGTTTTTAACCTGTATCGGCACCTGCGCTGCTGTTCCATCAAGCTATATCTGCTTCCTGGTTCTATTCCAGTGAGCCGACTGTCGCTGCAACTTGTCTACCATCGTTCATGTCCAGGACACAGCCAAATTATACAGCTTTAATCCAAGATAGCCACTGCTCTGCTTTTTGGATTTTTGCAGAAAGCATAATTAGATAATTCCGCACGTTGCGGGACCCCGTTTGCTATGTAGCCACCACAATGTTGTGAAAATATCTGGATCGGTGTTGGAGATATGACTGCAAGACGAAATTCGAAAGAATGCCCCATAGTTGCTGAATTTAACTTCCTGTTCCAACTGTACACGTGACAGCCTTCGGGGACCTTCATATGTGTCACCATGCAAAATTCAGCGAAATTGGACCAGTCACCGCATAGCTATAGCGAGTTAAGTAATTCAAGTTAGCTGCTGTCTGCCATCCTGTATTTTAAAAAAACGTATTTGTACCTCTTTGTACCTTGCGGGACCTCGTTATTCAAGAGCGCACCAAGTTTGGTGAAGATAACAAGATTTTGAATTAATGTTGTCAATCTAGCTTTTTTAAGGGGTTTTGGTTTGGTCACAGATGTGGTTTTTCCAAAAGACAGGTAGCAACATGTACAACAAGTGGTGCAGATAGGCATCGTCACTGCACGCCAATACTATGTGCTCTTGACATATGGCTGCTTCTGTTAAATGCATTCATTCCCGGCGAGTTCTGTGAATATTGCAGTAAATTATATACTATCAGCAACTAGAATCTTTGATCTACATTTCTGCATAGAAAATAATTGTTTATATTAAGCCAGTTTTGCGTAGTTAGCTCCTAAACATGTCACTTTCTAAGAAAAACACCGCAAAATGGCGAAAATGCTGTTCTAGGTCATTCTCAAGGTCACTGATTTCCATAGCAGTAGAAAGCCGAAGTCACTTCCTATTAGCTAGTAGTGCAACCTTACATCTATCTTCCAGCATTTAGAAAATATTACGGAGTGCTATGCAGATTTTTGCTGTCAGGATGGGAAGTACCTCTACTGAACGTGCCATTATGGACAAACCCCTAAATGGACGATTGCAGAGTTTTGCAATAAGAAACTAAAGACTTTGCGCTACTTTACATCTGCAGACAGTATGGCTGTATCTTTCTTCATTTTAGACTAATTGGCATTGGAAATACCCCATTTCTGTTTGCGCCAACCACCGCAAAACAGAGATAATGCCGTTCAAGATCTTTTAAGGTCACTGATTTTAGTATCAGCCATGCGATTTTCTGGTATCAAAAACTTATACATATATCATCCGATTACCAGATATAGAAAATTATTATGCAGATTTTCGCTGTCGTGATGGGGGTACTGCTATTGAAAGAGTTACTTTGGAGAAACCCCTAAAGGGACGATTACGAAATTTGGTATGAAGTAAATAGAGGCTCTATGTTACTTTCCACTCGCTGTTTTAGAGTTATTCACTTCTGAATCGCCCATTTTCGTTTTTTGCACATTTTGGAGCCCAAACTCCCGGACGGATTTTGAAGATGGGGGGACCAAACTTTACCAAATTTCAGGACATGGTAGCCAAATCAGCTGCACAGTACAAGTTTTTGTTGAGTTTTCGCTGTTCAATCGGGTCTGGGGTCGATAAAATGCCTCAAAATTCCAGATGAGTGAATGTAATCTAAAAATTAAATGACACAAAAATGACGAAAATCCGTCCAGTGAATGCGGAGATATGGGCCTCTCTACAATAAAATTAATAATAATAATAACGATACAGCAGAAAAACAAACAGCCTTTCGCTTCTGCAGCACAAGGCTGAATAATCAGCACCATATACAACTGGATGCTACAAAAACTAGGGTATGTGTCATTCAGGAGTTGACTGGGTGTTCTCAGTGCCATTATCTAATTTAGCAGATGTAGCAGATCCAATACTTTATTATAGTGAGTGAGTAGTTTCTTAACGGCACATCAGCACATTATAGGCTATTCAGTGCCATGAAAAATGGATAGTAAGAGAGCAAGTATGTGAGTAAAAACAAAATCAAATAATCACTAACAAATAGTAAAACTTAAGTGTAAAACCAAACCCAATACAATTTAAAGTAAGCAAGTTTTACATCCCACTCAACAAATAACAGGTAGGGCTGCCGCTATCGAGTAGTTTGCTACTCGAGTACTCGGTTGAGTATCTTACCGAGTACTCGACAAGTAGGGGAAGTAGTGGAATGCCCGAAGTTCTGAACTCACCGTTTCTGTATAGGGTCCACACCTGTATTGTGGCAATGGTTCAATTTAGCTATTTTGAAAGGAAACTATATTATTTTGCATATATAACATAACAACCACATTTTAATATATTTTTACTAAAATCTGTACATTAGAATCCTATGCAGAAAAAACAAATATAGTTCCATGTCTGCTATTACTGTATTTACAGAGCATGAATTTTTTTTCTTGATGTTTTGATGTAGTGCCTGGTTTTAACTTTACTTTGTTTAGACTTCTAAGTTCATTTTCTTACTATTAATTACATTTTTTCTTTTAATTAGGAAAGTCGAATAAAAATAATTAATAAATATTCAAGTACTCAAGTAGTAAAAAAACTACTAGAGTAGTTTTTTGGCTCGAGTACTCGCGGCGGCCCTAATAACAGGTCATTTCAGAGACAAATCTTCCCAGTTGCAGTTGTACTGACAACCAAACTCACAAACATTAATAACAAGTGACCAAGTTAATTAGGTGAAGGCCATATCAAAGCCATGGGGGAAATTGGGACCCTCACCTAACACAATGTTCCTTAGGTCCACAGGAGTCTCCACCTCAAGCAGGACCTTGATCCATGCAGCTGCTTTTGCAAGGTGCAGACATTACAGACTTACAGACACATCATGCCATGGGAACATCGGTCACATCTCATCTTGTGCATTTGATGAGATGCAGCTTAAAATGCATGAAACAAAAATAATACAAAACAGCAAACCCTGAAAAGGAAATGTGCTAAAATACATGAGCAGCCTAGCCTAAACTAGCAGGCTCTAGTTCATGTCTGTGAAGTGCTTACACGAATAAGCCTAAGACTGTGTACAATCATGGTATAGGTACCGGTGTACAGGTACATATACACAGTACAGCTCAGATTGGTTCCAATAATAATTATTCCCTCTTATTCTCAAGAGACAAAGCTCAGATTTTTTCTCTTGGATGGCAGTAGGAGACTAGGCATGGATAGAAAGGTGTTTTTATGGCTGAAGAGGTCTTGAAAAGTCGTGCAACATCATCCACAATTTATTTATTTGATATATTGTATGAGTAAACAATAAAAAATTATAAAATAAAAGACCGCATAAAATACAAAGCTCACCCTTTATTCCAGGCATCGTATTTTGCAGTGGTAACAGCCTTGGCGGCATCGATCTCAGCTTGTTTTGCACGTTCCGCATCTAAGTCCCGTTTGCGTCCAGTCGCTTGGTCTCGCATGATCGGTTGAGCATTCTTACCTGACATTTCCTCCGGGATCTAAAGAGAAAATTCACACAACTGCATGCAGCAGCAGAGAGCCAATACATGGTTATCACATTTGGAAGTTGCCAACTTTCAAAAATGGTCCACTCAATCAACCAAAATAACTAGTAGAAATAATTTAGAAATATCTAGTAATCAGGAACAGCAGAAATTAACAGATCAGATCACACATAAGCATTCCATGAAAACTGTGTGGATATCTTGTTTAGTTTGGTTAAAAGCTGCACACACATGATGTCTGCCTGCAGCAGCATGGTGTAAGAACTACCGGGTGAGTCAAAAAAAGTAATCCCCTAAGAAATATTGCCCTTAACTTTGTCAACTCTTAACCGATGTTCAAAATTCTTTCACTGCGGAACAAGTTCATTTTCAAAAAAAGCCATTGTAACGGCTCCTATTACATGTTGCAAATTTCATACTTTCCAGCGGTGAAAGAATTTTGATAATCAGTTAAGGTTTAACAAAGTTAAGGCCAACTTCTTAAGGTCGATTACTTAGGGGATTACTTTTATTGACTCACCTAGCAGAAAAATGAGGTTAGTATGTGGTGAAAACAGCTTAATGGTTATGATGCACTATGCAACTCTGTGACCGACACAGATAGATGGAGAACATTTACCATAAAAATACACACAGAAACTTACTTGGGCAAAAGCGTCGTGGTCTCGTTTCCTCAACTGCTCAAATTCCTTCCTCAGATCACCTGCGGACTGCAATCCAGCCTTAGCTCCAGACAAAGTCTTTGTTAGACGTGTGTTCTCTGGACTCAGTTTGCGGTGGTGATGCTTGGAACTAGACTGAGGTCTTTGAGCAGAATGGCTGCCGGCTCGAACTGGCAAAAGATCGAAGTCGGAATCACGCTGCTGTTGAGACTGGCCTTTGGTTCTAACTGGCGAGAGATCAGAATCGGAGTCAGGGTGATCACTTCCACTGTGTGCTGTTTTTGAATGGTTCCTAGATCTTTTCGGAGACAAATCAGAGTCGGAATCATGCCGCCGTCTGGAACGTTTGCCTGCTGATGTTGACGAAACAATGTGGTCAGTGCTGCCACTAGTTCTAACAGGTGAAAGGTCTGAATCAGAATCATGTCGTCGACTGGACAAATTAGAAATTTTTGACACAAGATCAGAACTGGCATGATGTCTGTCAGGATGGCTGTCGGGTCGAACTGGCGAAAGGTCAGAACTAGACTTAGAATCATGCCGCTGGGTCCTGACTGGCGATATATCAGAATCGGAGTTGTGTCTCTGTCGAGATGTGTTTCGTGGTACATCAAGATCAGAATCGGAATCATGGCGTTCACGACGTTGGTCAGCAGTGGAACCACCACTGCTTTTGACTGACCTCTCTGCAGACTTCACACTGCTGCTCACTGTACTGGCTTTATGTGACTTGTCACCAGAATCTGTCATAAGAAACAAGCAACAGCATTAACTTATAGAATCTATGGATAACATCCAGGCAGTTATGCAACTATGCTGGTGTTACAGGGCCTCATGATTGGTCTGCAGTGGTAACCACGTAAAATTTGCCATTTGTAGCCCAGCATATGAGTGCATTGTTGCATATTTCAACTGATTTTGTCAGCGTTAGTACCGAGCAAAGAATCTGCTTTCCGGTTAGTGCTACATTTTGATTTTAGCTTACGGTTACAGACTGCTGGAATTTTAATTTTGTGATCTTCTGCTACTGGCTGGTTAGATGGACATGACATAAATCATATTCTTTCCAAAAGGAGAATAAGAATATGTAAGTGAAAGACACACTCAACTGACTCGAAATGACAGCAATTATGGCACTGAACCAAAATAGTCACTAAGAGTGACTGAACTGCATATGTACCATGCGGCTGGGTCACCAACTTCCACTGTTTGCTCTGCCGAAACATTTCCAGTTCCTTGACATGCTGAGGTCTCTCGTCAACAAATTCAGCGACAGCTGGGTTGTCATCACCAATATCATCATCCAGAGTGTTACTGATGTTCACTGGCAGTAATGACTTGAAGTCCACATCATCGTCCAGTATCTTCACCCTGATGAAAATGAAATCACAGTATACAATTAACTCGTCCGGTGTACAATGCTTCACAAAGATAATCCATCAATTCATTCCTCTGTTTAAAACTATTCCCTATATCACATAAATTCCATAAATTAATTTCAACTTTATGGCCTTTTCCAGTCAAGACCCACGTCTACCAAAAGTAGAAAGCCAAGCATTACCATATTAGCTTGTCAACACAGCAAACAGCCAGCCATCAGTCACACTGCCACAAAGCTGAGACATCTGCAATAACTTAATCCAAAGGTGGTCGGCTATTATTCTGTAAAGTAAATGACAATTCACAAAATGGGCTGAAGATTACCTCATTATGGCAACTATAAGCACACTGTTGGAAATACATCAATAACTTTGAAATTGAATAAAAAGTAAAAACCATTGACGCATTGTTACCTGCAAGTCATAATGCTATAATAAAAATTACATTTTACCGAGACGTGATAATTACTGCTGGCTTTTTCTGCTTCTTTTTCTTCTTGACATCAGATTCACTCGACACGTAACGTTTTAAATATTCAACTTTTGACGTCATCGTGTAAACGACTCCAATCACTGCAAAACCATAGATAAGTTAACCCCATTCAATTAGCTACCGGTAAATTAGCTTATCTGTAAACTAAAAGTATTTGGAACTGGAGTTTAACTTTATTTTAAATACGAGCATAAACCAGCTGCCACTATGCTACTTACTGTCATCACAAATATCAGATAACAGTCTGGCCAGAACAATTTACACAGTGCACAGGGCTTGCCATATGAAAATGAGGAGTCAAAAAATTGATCGTGCCGTGTATGGTAGGCAATCGACAGGGGGTCGACTGTGTTTGCATTTGGATACCATTATATTTGATAAACATATGCCACCTGCAACTCACAGTGAGCACCTAGCAAGATGCATGAGCAAGTAGGCCAAAATGAACAGACAACAAGAGGCCAAAGTAATTTGACAAAGGCTGCACCGAATGACCCTGCACATTGCATAAGCCGCCCAAGTTGTGCGACATAACAGAGAGATTGACGGACAGACACGGCTCACATCGGTAACCATTATAGTCTGCATATCATGCATTCAGTGCAGTCTAAAAACGGAACAAAGTGGCAGAGTTCAAACATAAGTATAACCCATTAGGAAACCTAAACTCCGGGCGCTAGCCCGGAGAGCGAAGCTCATTAGATGCGGCTCTTCGCTCAAACCATACTTTTATGTAAGGTGTGCATGTATAAAGTGTCGAATGGGACGTTAAGCCTCTACTCATCGCTCATCATCGTTATGTGAGGTGCGCATGTATAAAGTGTCGAGTGGGACGTTAAACATCACTTCGTGACAGCCAGACTTTCGCATCGCGAAAGGCAGATTAAGGTGTGCATGTATAAAGTGTCGAGTGGGACGTTAAACATCGTTATGTAAGGTGTGCATGTATAAAGTGTCGAGTGGGACGTTAAACCGCATTATGTAAGGTGTGCATGTATAAAGTGTCGAGTGGGACGTTAAACATCACTTCGTGACAGCCAGACTTTCGCTTCGCGAAAGGCAGATTTTCGTTACGGGTCACTCAGTACTTCGTCACAGTCAAAAACTGCA
>Ga0126335_1001110_pt1 | contig 14511 bp, 6 predicted proteins | sample OlaspJWI45metaG_FD_108409 | JGI IMG/M metagenome (GOLD analysis project Ga0126335, IMG submission 108409) | Marine gutless worms symbiont microbial communities from Oahu, Hawaii - Olavius sp. 1 OAHU.JWI-45 metaG | ecosystem: Host-associated > Annelida > Digestive system > Unclassified | place... | reverse complement strand
TCGACTGAAAAGAACATCGTCAGCTTCATCAGTAAGATCACTGTATGTTGGCACTTCACACTGCAGTATAATTCAAGTCTTGCATTGGCTGACGAATGACTCTAGCTTAGCGTGGTCGGCGGCAGAGCACACACCGGACCACCCGTGATGTCTTTGTTCTTTGCCGGCGGTTGACGCCTGCCGCCACCCCTGGCGGCGGGGTGCCTTTGATGTCTACTCGTGTCACACCTGCAGTCTGTACGGTGGAACGTGAATAGAAATGCCGGCCTCATTTGTAGTCACATTCTGTCGACGCGGACCGTGTTTCAGTTGTCGAGTCTGATTACTGTTGTTCGTTATTGCAGCGGGCGTATCGGTATTGGCGGAGACACACAAACCAATATATCGTATTCGCCGATACTGTAAAGCAACGAGTGAATACTCACCGATATGCAGTATCGGTCTAACACTAGCCGCATTTCAACACTTGTCAACAACACGACCACTCACGCTGCCATGCATCTTCAGTCTCCACAATCACCGCCAGCACTCTCAGCCACAGCGGCAAAACTTTGTTGGTGGTCTCTTACTACTCATCTGTGTGTGTGGTCATCTGGTGGTCATCAGTCACGCAGCACACTCTCCTCTTTCTTCTGCCGTCTGTCTGCCTGTGACTGCTGCTGTAGGAGAGACGGGGAGAGGCAGGTAATGCTAATAATGGACCACTGGGGCCAGTGACTGGTGGCTACAGTGTGCATTAAATGTGCGTTAAAGTGCAGTTTAAAAAATAATATTCGTTAGTGCGATTAAAAAATGTAATGCCTTGACAGCTCTAATAAGAAGCAATCTGTTTATAAGAAAGTCTATATGCAATTTTGCGTTAGTGCTGTCTGTATATAACTTTGTTTTTCATCATGAAGTGTGTCAAGTGCATGCTGTGCAAACTTGTTCTGTACAGGGACAGTGTTTGTGCAGCCAGAATCTGTCGACTCTTCTCCGGCCTTTCAGGAGCTTGAAACATCACGCACAAAATCCAAGTTCAAAGGTACAGTTGTGTAACGACATATACAGGGTGGGCCAAAAAAGTAAGCCCTTGCTGCATTATCAATAAATCGTATTAAAACCTGCCAATGAAGCTAGTTTTTTTTGTTAAATTTAAAGCTAAATGAGCACTATAATATTACAAGTTGGTATTAAGTATTCTATTGATTAAATATTCTATGTATGATGTAATATGACGAAATGTGTGACGTCAGTTTATGTAGTGACGCTGTAATATAGGTAAAATAAGTGTACATTATAAATTCTTAATTAAAAGCCTGAGAAAAAGAAAAATGGGGCTTAAAAGAAACTGTTAAATGAATTTCCATCTAAAGCTTGGTCTAGGAGTGGACTTGATAGCTTGTTAAGACATTTGATGTAACTGGGAGCACTAACCGAAAAGTTGGCAGAGGACGTCCCAGGTCGTCGAGTGTCAGTCAGTCAACATCACAAAGGTAGAAAAGCTCTTTTGCAGTCCAGAAAATGCTCCCAGCACCCACAAAACTCCACAGCAAATTAAGCAAATCACGGGTATTGCACAATATTGCAGAGTTGCTACATTAACTGACATCGCATGTTACCTCATAGGCCCTACATAGAATATTTAATTAATAGGGTAGGTTTTGATACGATTTATACCGGGCGCCCCCGGTAGGCCGCAGGCCTAGTAGCCCATAGTAAAATCACCCGTGTGCGCGTACTGAGTTGGCCGTTGCCGGTGCGGACTAGTCTGTACTTTTTGACTGTCACGAAATCTTGTCACACGAAATTTCGATGAACGCATTCAAATTGTACGAGTCACTTCAACCTTCTCGTAGAAAAAAACACAAATCAACATATACAAGCAACGAGAAACAAGACGCCAAAGTAATTTAGAGATAGCGGCATCGAATACGAGCTGCAATGAGGCGCTTCTACAAAGCTCACGGGCTTGCGCCCGGAGTTTAGGTTTCCTAATGGGTTATTGACAATGCAGTAGGGGCTTACTTTTTTGGCCCACTCTGTATATATGTGAGTCGGTGGTGAACCCATCCCTGATGGGTATTGCATATACGATGGTTTTCACCCCCCGCCACTCGTTCGTCTCCATACCCCGCTAAAGCGGCAGGTTGGTTAGCTGCAAGCCACATGCCTGTGCAACAGCCTATAGGGTCGTCATGCTGCAATAACCACGTTGCCCACTGACACAGCTAGGCTGCACAGGATCAGCTGATAGGGGCCCTAAAACACGAAAATGTAAGCGAACAAACATGCATACAAACAGATAGATGCACGAACAGAATTAGAATCTGTTGATTTAAACTAAGATTTTTCTGAGAGATTTCAATTTTTATGCATGTGCATGTCTGTAGGCAGAAGATGTGATGTGCTTTTGGGCCGTGCTGTCTGACTGTCTGTGCTTGGCCAGCACGACAGATGCTTGCCATAGATTTTTAGTTCTTAAATGGCTTATGAATTTTCTGTAGGATGTTAGTGTTAAAGCTTGATGCCAGGAATGACTCCTGTCTGATGTTACACATTTCACTATGTGTCAAGTCAAGTGGGATGTTAAACTCTGCTGTCATTCGTGCATTTGGATATGCATTTGTAGACCTGTTTTGTTTAATTGATGCTTTCTGAATGCATTACATGCATGCTGAAGATACTATACATTTAGATACCGAGTAGTGTGTTCATTTTTGCTTGGCAGGTAACTTGGACACCGCAATAATAAATTGCTCTGCATGCCATCGACAGATTGGCAGTGACCCTGGCTCAGCTGTCCACAGGCATCCAGTGTTGAAAGTGCTCATCTGCAAGGTATTTAAATGTGTTTTTGGCACTTGTGTACATGTGAGAGAGCACTGCTGTGCATAATTTGTTCACATGTCATGCATTCGATGCAGCCAAGTCCTTCCCAATCCTTGTGGCCCATTGGGCAGCGCTGATCTCTTTCAGTAACCTACAGCCAGACACCAGCCTACAGACCACGACTATTGGGCTAGTGCGTCATGTATTATGTCTGTTTACTTCTCAACCATTAGTCCAATAGTAAATCATACTGCGTGGTGACAGAGGCACGTAGATGTTAATAACTTGCCAAAGGTTACTATGCAGTGGTACCCGGCTGTGTCTCGTAACTCATGAATTACTGGTCACATATCTGATGCTCAACTGACTGAGCCACCATGCCGCCTAATGTGGTTGTTTGGGCAGTATTGTTAGCATTTATTAGTGGATCGTATTGTGTTGAGCGACATGCTGTCATCCTTGTCTGTGTAGAAATGTTACACGCTGTACAACAACACAAACATAGAGCAGGACACAGACGGCAGTGATGAGCAGTGTCGTTGGTGTGGCCAGGGCGGCGACCTCATCTGTTGTGACTTCTGTCACAATGCCATCTGCAAAACCTGCATCCGTCGTAATCTCGGCCGCAAAGAGCTCTCCAACATCCTCAATGCAGGTAGTCTGCGGTTAGCTTGTGAATTTAGATGAATTCCAGAGTCTGAGATGTGCTCATCGTAACTGTTTAATTGAAAGTGGATGTGTAATTGTACAACTGTTGGCAGATTGGAATGCTCTACTCATTTTTGTGGATGACAGGAGACTGATGTTAGCATACAGTTGCTGCGCGTAATGCAGACAAATGGGCATGATTTTTCTGGTAGTGTTTATTCAGAAACAATACCATAAATTTTTGAAGAGCCTATTTAACAAACAGTATTTTCTGACATGTTGACTGTGCCTTTGATGCATTTATAGATGCTGTATTGTATCAGCATGAGTGACTCTGCATTTATGTGATGACTTGTTTGTGCACAAGGAAAATGTGACACGTATAATTTTTAAAAACACGATGCAGTTAAACCAGTTTTGAAGTTACTTCAGGTCACAGTTGCAGTTGTGAATTGCTGTCTGCTGGCTGTCTAGTTTGAGGTATAAAACTATTTTGTTTTTCCTTTTATTTACCACCTTCTCTCCCACATTCGTCTCCATCCTTCTGTGTTCCCTGAGGAGCAGATTGTGCCATGTGGTGATTCCTACACTAGCTTTGCTGGCCTCGGGATAACGGAATGTGATAACACATAGACAGTTGGCTGTTACAGTAATACAAATGTGGCCTAAAATATCATTATTGATTGTAGGCGAGAATGAACGATGGCGCTGTTACGTTTGTAATCCAAAGCCTCTGCTTGGTCTGATCGAGCACTGCACTGCAGTCATGGAAGCACTGGCTCGCCAAGAGAAAACTGAGTCCGATAAACGACGCAAGCCGGATGCCAACAGCAAACTGATAACAGGCATGCAGTATGGTAGCTCAGTTACGAAAACAGCATCAGGGTCCAAGCAGGCAGCGCAGCCTGTATCTGTTATACAGACGGCTCCTGTGATGACGATTGGTGCAAAGTCACACATGCAGCCCTCCATAGATGCTGCTCGACAGCAGCCTGCAAAAATGACTGGTAGAACAGTTGCGTTTCTGTTGTCTGATCCGCCACAGCCAATCAAAACAACCAATAAGACTGTTGCATCTCTCCTTGCTGAGCAAAGAGTCAAGCCCGGAACAACACCTCCCGCTTCCAGCCAGACACAGGCTATGTCATCGGCGCAGCGTGCCATGCGACCTCAGCATCCGCACGTGCAAAACGTTGTCACGAGTCAAAACGTGCTGATTGTTCTTGATCGGCTGCAGTCAGCCACAAACTCAATGAATGTGTTCCTGCAATCGCTGCGGATGGATGCACGAAAGAACGCAGTCGGCAATACACCGGCACACTTAGAAAAGCGCCGGGAGATTGCTGGCAAGCTGACACGAGCATACGCCGCCTACACAAGATCATTTCAAGAAGTTACCTCATACACTGGACCGGCACCATCAGCAAATGCTGCTACTTCACAGACAGCAAGGGCTAATTCCACAAAGGGACCTCAGGGCCCCACTACACCCATTACTACCCGTGCACCAACCACCACAAACTCAGCTTCTGCTTCTGTGGCTTCTCGTCCAGCCAGTAACCAGCGATCGGTTCTAAGTCGTCCTCCACAGAGCAGCAGTGAAGTAATCGAGATTTCTGACAGTGAGGATGACCGAAGCAGCACTGCTGTCGTACAGAGTAAAAAGCTACAACAGTTGACCAGTCAGACAAACACAGGCAATCCTGCTGCTAGTGGGAAGGTGCTAGGAAGTCATATAAATGCTGTTGCAGCACCTGCAGCCTTAAAGGTAATTAATCAGAACACAACAAATATAAAGAAGCGAGCTCAGTCACCAGATGCAGATAAAGGCCATTCCCAGACTTCTGATGTAGCAGCCAAGCGTGTGTGTCTTGATGGAAAAACTGAAACAAGTCTTAAGTCACGGGTAATTATATCAGACAGTGACGATGATCGAGGTGTGATGTTTGACGGCGGTGTGGAAGAAATTCCTCATGATGACATCAACGAATCTTCAGATAACCATCATCTTCAGATGTACTGCGTTGAAGTCAATGAAGACTCGGATGACAGCGATACCCCTCTGAGTGACATCAAAGTAGCTAATGGTAGGGTCCCGCCAGCCTCCGCATCTGTTGCAAGTAAGAGACCCATCAAACCACGCAGTCTTCTTGAAGCTGAGCTTACTCGTAATGTCAACACCAGTCGATCGGTCGTTTCTTAAGAGATGAAGTGCAGTGCATTTTTCTGCACTTTGCTGTTTGTCGTGGTCCTCTACTTGAATTTATAATGACGATGGTTAAAAACTGAATAGCCTTCACTGTACATATACGTAACTGGTAGTATTTTGACAGCGGTTTTCATAAGGTATCCTTTTCAGTGTATGTACAGTGTTAATTACTGCATGTTGGGTTTTTGATGAAGCGAAAAATCTGTGTTGAAAAGTTGAAAGGTTCGTTGCACTTTGATGTTCATCTGACATACTTGGAAACAGTTGTTGATTTACATTACTTGATTATTGACGTTTTTACTGACTAGTACAGCACACTTTGATCGTGGATTGTGTCGTTTGAAAACCATTCATATGGATATATTTATGTATACACACAAAGTTATTGCATTTGAAGTTTTGCAGTTCTTGTTGTACTGTGTTTTCAGTTACACCTACGTTATCATGTTGAACATTTTTGCGATATAAATTAAATGATACCACTGTAGTCAGTGGGTCATATCTAATCTGTGATTGATTTGAGAGAAATAAAAAGACTTGCAGTCGTGTTACACATTATTTAAATATATGCTGATAAATAGCAGTTGTGGCATTTTTTTAACTCTGACATACTGTGCTGGTATAGACTTACTGTTAATACAACATGATGACTAATTTTGTTGTTTTGTATCTATTTAGCACCAGCCAGGTGTTGTAAATTAATTCGTGAATTGTATCGTAAATTGTGTCGCATCTTTCATGGTAATGCATGCAGATAGCGGCATACCAGATAAGGGCTGTGTAGAATGAAACCTGGTGTTTTTTTCAATCACCATGATAGAATTATTTTGCATAATTCCTTTTGTTTTAGATTGTATTCAATCTAGTTGGACTGTTGCTTTTTTGTTGACAGTACCAATGCTTACGATTAGCTAGGCAGGCCATTACCAAAAAACCAACTGCTGTGTTTAGTGGAACACTGTATTAGCCAACTTACCTAGTCTATTACATTTATTTAACTTGATGTTACGTTGTTCAAACTACTTTTGCCTCATATGTCGAGTGAAACATTTAATATGCTGCAACTGAAAGCATGATTGATGTTTTGCATGCAACTGGAGCCGTTGCAGACAGTGAATATGCATATTGTGGAACTTGTGGCATGTCAATAGCTGATGTCGAACTGCTGTTTCTGAACATTTGTCAGATGTCAAGACAGATATGAAAAGCGTAATATGTTAATATTCAGGTCATACACATCAGCAGTGTCTTAAATAGGAAAGAGTATACAACTGCATTAATGCACTTAGCAACTCAACTGCTGCACTGCCATTTTTCATCCTATTTCTGTGTCATGTTATTTCCCTTGTTTATGTCGCTCTTCTTGTAAGAAGTTAGGATGTCCCGTTTAGTGGGTCTTGTATCACCTTAAGTAGAATATTTTTAGTCTTCCGACATTTTTACACACAGGAGCTCTTTCTGATGAAATTAGTGATGTGCATTTGTGCCAGGTTTGGCCAATTTAAATCATTTAAATCATGGCTTAAAATCAAATGACTTTTCTCCAAAAAAATCACTTGATTTAAATCACAAATATTTCATAACTTCTGACCAATTTGTATACAAAAATACAAATCATAGCAACTGTCAACAAAGACTTTAAACTTGTTTTAAGTGTGTTATAACAGATTTCAGTAGTCATGTACTTTGTCAAGAACAAACCTTACACTAACTGACTCACTGTAATTCTGAAATGCATTTATGTGTAGTTCTAGACACTGAAAGTAAAGCAGCCATCTGATGATTACAGTTTCATAGTCCAGAAATTATATAAAACCAGTTTTGATGCTTTGTCAGTTGCTGAACCACGTGATATAACAAACATATTTTACACAACACCAGCTGATGACAGAACTGATGTTAGCAGCTGCAAGATTGTCACCATTTAGTTGGGGAGTCACGAAGACTACAGGATAAAACCAGACTGGAAGTCAAGATATGGCTTTAAATGACTGAAATTACAATAAGAGTTGTTTTCAATATAAATGTACTTAGTGTGCAAATATTCTTTCTCTGTTGATTAGTGAATTACCTTGATACTGTGGATGCAAAAGATATTCTGGCTTAGGGGTTGTCCTACTTAACAGCAACAGTCTGTGGGCTAAGGCCTGACAAGCTGGAGTTTTGCATGAATTATGCCAGTTATCATCATCATCATATTCGTTTATTAGAGGTTGTCAAACGCAACCGACAACATACGGTACAAAAAATAGATGTAGGCATATACATGGACAGAGCCCTATCAGCCTGAAACCTGCTTGTGGAGTTAACTGCCGTTAGCATAGTGTGAGTCTCAAGAGTCTCTGAATGTGTTGGATTCAGGATCTTCAGTCACCAGTAGATGTTTAAGCTAACAAACTTAGTTTAAAACATGCTTGAGAAAGTAGTAGAGTCAAAATCCTATGCAACACTAATAAGTGTAACACTAGACAATACAGTTTACTTTTTTTACAAATCCAAATAAGACACATGATACCTTTCCAAAGCTGTGTGCCAAAACAGTAAATGAATGGTCACATGTTATATTGTTAAGAGATGGTGAAATGTCTCAACAGTAATACAAGCCGTAAGAGAATTCTTAGCAAATCACAATAAAAAACGAACTGGAACAAAACTGTCCCACAGCAATATCATACACAATAGAACGTGACTTGAAAACGGAAGCATGCAAATCGTACAAATAAGTGGTACTGCAATACTGCACATGAGTACAAAAAAGTTCATTACACCACTATTATTGTAAAGTCCAAAAACTTGCCATTAGCAACATAATTCCTGTTTATACATCAAAGATAGTGCATCAAACAAGAAGAATTTAAGCCAATTTCTTGGAGGACATGGAACAACTATACTATAACAAACTAAAACAATATTAAGACATTTTCTGGCAGACTGGTAACATGCTGAACACAACGACTGGTACAAAAAATGGTCTGACGAACATGTATGAAATCAATCTCCAACCAAAATGTTTTAAAGAATAGAACATAACACGTAAAACAAGACTTGTACAGATGACGATGACATTAATTTCATCACGTACGAGTCTGTACAAGCAGTTACATGGACACAGCCACTGCAACTGAAAGTTCATTATACCTGTAAGAACACCACGCTGACATGCCCGGATGATCTATGAGAAGACAAGCTGGTGTGCAAAACTATTGATATTTGCAGAACTGCCTTTCAAATGCATCTATTATGGCTTGCCTACAACAGTGCACATCACACAGATTGTACATTTTTAAGATACAGTGATCAAAGAATCAACTGAATCACTAGCCTGGGTGGCAGTCAACTCCTTATGGTTTAGGTTAGGATTAGAGCAAGGGCTACTAAGGTTAGCGTTAGCCTTGGGGAGGATTTGACGCGGGGACGAGTTGACTGCAAACACATAGCCAAATTTACAATAACTAAGTAGACGAACTATCATCATACATGACCTTTAACTTGAGGCACTAAACACATCACAATTCTCTGTCCTATCTTATACCATATAATCCCTCTTACAAAGTAGCTTCTCAATCTGGCTGATGCCCCTACCATGTATTCCATTAATATTTTGTGCACACTTCAACATCAAGCTGAACATTACTGGCTACAAAAGACAAGCTGTATAGTACTCCAGTGTTAGAAACTTACCTGAATACACTCTGCTTGAACAGATATGCAGCAATGTGACCAGTCTCAATGTATCGGATCTCAGCTCCTGGCCACAGATCCTCAATACTAAGTACATGGTCTCGCGGAATGTAGGCATCAGACTTGGCAGCAACGACAATTACCAGTGAAGTGTCGACAGGACGTGAGAAGTTGCCCAAGTGTGTACACTCATCCATTACCCCACGCATGAAATGAAGTACCGAATCACATGGCAGTGAATTTGACCGACTGAACATGTGCAGCCAGTCGTAAGATGCATGACACCCAGCACCTTCACTACAAACTGTCTCGTTTGAACTTTGACCAGAGTCCGACAGAGGCACACTGGTGTGATACTGTGCCGAACTAGAAGTCTTTATTGAAGCAGTTGGACTTTTGCCACTAACTGAATGAACTGCGGCACTGTCAACTGGGTGACTAAGATTCTTGTCAGATGACGATGGCATTAATTTCTGCTGTAACAGCTCCATATCGGACACACAGTCGGGATAGTTGCGGGCAAATGTTCTTCCAAGTTGGAACGCGACATTTCTAGCATTCTGCATTCACATTAATTAACATAAAATGTAACTCAGTCATTTGTTAACCTGCTGCGTTCACCTTCTCTCACAAAGCAAAATGCACGAAATGTCACCAATAAGCAAACGTGTCATAAAAATGCACAGAATCAAAATTAGAAGCATAACGTGTTGCAGTCAGGTGTGCAATATGTTTTAACTTATTTACAGTTAGTGCTACTACATGTGGCTTATTAGCACACAAAAGTATACAAAAAGTAAACACCCAAAGCTTTAAAACAGTATTACATCAGCAACAGGAAAAATAATTGGACTCTTGCATTTTGCCACATGTAAACAGTAACATTTTTAAAGTTTAGGACTAAACAGCTTACATACTGTAAGTCTGTGGGAGGGTGGCACTCAGCAAGCTCATACATCTAGGGTCAAGAAGTAGAAGACATAATGAAGCAGGTATTAAACTAGAAAGAATAAGCAGAGACATACTTCTTCTGGACTGTGAACCAGCTTTGCAATCTCGTCTTCGTAAGTGCTGTCACTAAAATACTGATCCTGTAAAAGTTTCCATGGAATAGCTTCACTCATAACTCCCTGCCACACAGGCACACAATGCATTTTGTAAATGTAAGGATGTACTAGATACGGATTTTCACTATTCGGCCAGAACCAGATAATACTGGATACCGGATAGTGACGCAAGGATAGTAAGACACACTGGCAACTGAACTGAGTCGACTTACTCGACTACAGTTCTACACCGTCTGAGTGAGCACTCAGTAGTTCGGGGACAGTACTATTTTGACTTGGACACCCAGACAGTTGTGTGGGTGGAGTCACAAGTTTCACATTTGAGCTTGTGCTGTCCTGGTTCGAATACACGATGCAGCAAAATAGTCAACTATATATTGAGTAGTAAGTAATCAACAACATAATAACCCATTAGGAAACCTAAACTCCGGGCAAAGCCCGAAGAGCGGAGCTCATTGTAAGCGACATAGAGATGAGAGGACACATGAATCAACGCGCTGAAATACGGTGGAAGGCTATGGTTGTATTCCGTTTCATTCAGGTGGTTGACTCTTGGGCATAAAAGAGCATTGCAGGTTCTGAAAAGTGCAATACGTCTTTGTCTTCTGGATGCAAGAGGTGGCTGCCATTTGCCTTGCCGTCGTATTGGAGCTGGCCGGTCGGCCCAGTCTCGGCAATGACCTGAAAATGATTGTGATTCGTCCACACAATGAGGGCGCCCCGGTGGTACTTGACCGGTGTCGCCACATAGGGGCCAAAAGGGTTATCCAGGATCCACGACAATTGACTTTCAGTTGCGTGCTGTGCAACCCTAGAAGTGGCTCTTCGCTCACTCACTCACTGAAACCACACTTTTATTTCAGATTTCTAACACTGAAAAAAAAGAATTTGACTAGTATTATTATAAGGAGAAGGATTTACATACGATTTACATACAATAATTAAAGAAATTAAGAAAAAAATTTACAAACGGCCTCGGTGGGACTTGAACCCACAGTTGTTGTCTCCGTAGGCAAACAACGTACACATTAGGCCACAAAGGCTAACGTTATTTGTATGCTAACATAACTTTTTAAATACGACAGCTACTCGCGGACATTGTTATTATTATCATTTACAAATTTCACACTATAGAAGAATACATTCAATTTCTCTATTTACCTGTCGATTCAGCTTAACAATTTGCTGTTTTGCCGGTTACCGTTGTTCGTGAGTTTACGATGTCTAAGTCATGTATAGAGGCGCCCTCTGGTGATTGAAACTGAAGTGAAACTAATTTATAATTAAAGATACTGACGCATATATTTTAAAGTTACAAGACTTCTGAACTAATGTTGGCATTAAACTTTAATCAACGGTGTTTATTTTAATGTTTACGTACAACACCTGTTAGACATGTAATTTTTTGTAATGACCAGTGTACTCAAAAAATATTTTGTTTATCGCTTTTCGCTTCAAACTGATTACTTACTACTTCCGCGACAACGAAAACTAGACTTTCGTCACATTTAATGGGAAATTTCGTGTGACAAGATTTCGTGACAGTCAAAAAGTACAGCTAGTAAGCACCGGCAACGGCCAACTCCGTACGCATACATGGGTGATTTTACTATGGGCTACACCCGTAGGCCTGCTGCCTAACTGGGCTTCGCCCGGTATAAGTAAGTAAAATTAACAAATTATCCGGTTTCATTATCTGCTTTTTTGACTGTCAGGAACTAGAACCTGAATTGATAGTGAAAGTGGCCGGATATCTGGCGAGAACCAGACATCCAGGATATCCATAACAGCAATGCATCTCCAAGAATTAACAGAAATTTTTTACACAACTAAGCACAATCAAGTCAGGTGTCTACTGAAACATTTAACAAGTGGCAGGCCGCATCAAACCCCCCTCACCACAGGGGCATCGGGACCTCCATCTAACACAATGTCCCTTGGGTCCCCAAGAGTCTCCACCCCCAACAGGACCTCGATCCATTAAGCCATTTTTGCACAGAGCACAGAGACAGACACACCGAATCATCGAACACAACAGGCTGCATTATGCCGTGCACATTATGCATTCAATGTGGCACAATAATGAGTGAAATAACTCAATAAAAACTGCTGCACTACTGACCTCAGTAAAGACTGATGAGGCTGTGCTCCATGATAAAACTGGAACCAGTGATACAGGTTTGTGCCAGTTTGTTGCTGCCAGAGAGGCCATCTGATCAAAAATTTTTTACATTGACAGTGAGAGACAGCAAGTTCATTACCTCTCTGGCCTACATACTTACAGCGAAGACTAATGTGCTCATTCCAAGTCAAACTGGGTGACAACCATCTCATATCCAAGTGAGCTTGTCAGAACTTGTTAGGGTTATTATCAAAGTTAGAATTAGGACAAAAGTTAGGGTTAAGTTCTGGGCTTGGGCCGGGGTTAGGTTAGCCCTGGGCATGAAATGACTGTCAACTGTCAAAAATTATTCTTGAGGTAATGATAATAATAATAATAATTCAGGTCAATGTTTATAGTGCTGTCATCATGACTTAAAGTCATTGCGAGAGTTCACTCGGTTCATCTGATAAATGTGGTTCGGCGCCAGATGGCACCAACCCTCAGACCAAGCTAGTCGACTTGGGCCGTGAGTCCGCCTGTATACGGCTGCCATTCGCCACACCCATCATCGCCATTTATTATTACTCAGCAAGAAGGCTGATACTCATTTTACCATCCCACGGAGGGTAGAAGGCTGAGTCGACCTAGTTGGCTGGTTACATGCCTAGATGGTTTAACCATCTAAAAATGGTCACCCATCCAAGTACTAACCGGACCCGACGTTGATTAACTTCGTTGATCCGACCAACGATGTTAACCATTACGCCAAGCCGCCAACTCAGTACACGTATATGGGTGATATGCATGTACCATGTACACTGAGGTGTACATGGTACATGCATATCAGATACAGATCAAGAGCATTAAGTACTAGAATTACTGATGTTAATGTTAAGAATGTCTAGCAATTGTTGCAAGGTAGTCTCGCTGGCTTGGCGCACTCTAAATGATATCGACAGACAATTCCAATGCTGTGGACAATGGCAACACAAAATGTGTAACTTAAAAAATACTCCTAAACATGGCAGCATTAATCAAAAGAACCACATGCAGTGGCAGCGCTAAGTAATGTTCAACGTAGGCATTAACGTGCACGTGGTATGGAAAGTCAAATAGGTTCATGTACCAGGCTACAAACAAAATTGGTAAGATGAAACCAACAAATACGTACATAGCCACCCATAGAAATACCAGTTATTCCTAGCGGACCATAACCATGTCGTTCGCACCAATGAAACAGAACCAATGACTCCAGAATTAACGCTCCACCCATCACGAATAAGTCCGAAACATTGTGCAGCGATGAACGCCTAAGAGCACACATATCTGAAAGTAGAAGAAATAGTACTGCAATAAACTGCAATACAACAAAATTCATAATATGAATGCAATGTAAAAAAAACTACCGCACTGCGCCAGCCATCACAGACAGACTGATGCACGGAAGGCACAGTTCAATCACTATATGCCTCCTCTGCCTATAGGAAGGCAAAGGTAAAAGTGTCAACCCACAGTAATTAGCTTCGGAGTAACACTGCAACTATGAAAATCTACAGACATTCTGTAACAGAGGGTTATACTCAACACAAGACTCAACCGACACTTACACTTGCTGATGTGGCTTCCGCACACCATGTGAATGTGTCGTCAAGGAATAGCACAAACAAAGAGCCAAAAAACACGAGGTCACTAACTAAATACAAATATATGCAACCAACATGCTTAATTAATCACCTATACTACTTGAGATAACTGACACAGCTAGTAAAAAGCATGAACTTTATATGAGCTGCAACTGATCATAGTGAGTGAGTGAGTGAGTGAGCAGAGGTTTAACATGCCACTCGACACTTTACAGGTCATTTCGGGGACGGTTTTTACAGGCCAGATAACCCAACCAACAGCGTCAAAGCACTGAAGGAAGCCAGTTGGCCACTGAGATAGGCTTCAGTCCCACCAGAACCACTCCACTGTGTTACAATATGAACTAG
>Ga0126335_1001109_pt1 | contig 14512 bp, 8 predicted proteins | sample OlaspJWI45metaG_FD_108409 | JGI IMG/M metagenome (GOLD analysis project Ga0126335, IMG submission 108409) | Marine gutless worms symbiont microbial communities from Oahu, Hawaii - Olavius sp. 1 OAHU.JWI-45 metaG | ecosystem: Host-associated > Annelida > Digestive system > Unclassified | place... | reverse complement strand
TGAGAAAAACCCAATCTGCTGGACCTATAAGCTGCCTAGAACATCGTGCAACAAGAGTATTGCACTGTGCTATAGTAACTAGAGCAGCTGTGTTAATGTTCCCTCTTTTACTCCAGACCATCACAAAGATGACCAAACAGTTTGAGGTGACAGTCACTATAGAAGTAGTGACAGGTGGCTTATTTGTTCTCATGCAAAAATAACTGAACACAATAAATAACTGCGAAATATATCAAGTATGTCACACATATAAACAGAATTATGCCACACGAATGTCTTACAATTGCACATAACTTATAAAACCAAGAAAAACTCAGCAGACTCCACAATCAAAACAATGTAAACTATAACAAACCAATGTGAGTCAGTAAAGGCTTAGCATCTCACACGACACAATTATAGGCCACTTAACGGATGATTTTTACATGCCAAATGACAAATCACCGGTGTCAGTCAAAACAGAGCAAATGTAAGCGACCACCTTCAGTTTGGAGTGCTTCAATCCATGCTGGAGGCTCAATGTGAAGACTAAGGGCAATGTCAACAGCCCACTGTAGCAGGTCTACACTGTCTTGTATAGGCAACTCATGGAAGTACAGCCACTGGGCCAGCTCTTCCAGGTACTCCACTCTCTGCCATTCTGCCTCCATCCCAATCACCAGCTTGGCACCCGTCTACAACCAGTGTTATAAGACCACATTTTTCTAACTAAAACTACACTGCAGTCAAAAATACCTTTCTTTCTTCACTTCCACAGTTTGCATAAATTTGGTTGGTATTCTGTAATATTTGGAAGCAAAATATACTGAGTTTATATGACTCTTGCCACAACTGTCAGAAATAAGAACATGTATGCAATAAACAACTAAATTTCAGCTACGCAGAGGTGGATCAACAGCTGAAGAGTCGTCAGTCCAGGCTTCCTATTATTCCTGCTCTCAGATTCAGCCGTTAGGTGGCGTCGCTGTTTCCTCAGTTAAGCATGCATTGGTAACCAAGTAATCCAACAAAAAGTCACAAAAAATACCAATGCTGCCTTCTACGGGCAAAAGAATAAACCTCGTCTGTTCATTAAAATTGTGGAAGAAAAACAAAAAAATTCACACTAGAGTAAAAATATTAATACCACAAAATCTAAAAAAAGTTATAAAGCTAAATTCAAGCACACTGCATCCATATCATCATTACATTAATTTATCGTAGACAACAGCAGACTTACAGAGAGCATTTCTACAGCGTTCTGATATGCTTTCAGTTTGTCAGCTTCCTCTGCAGAGTACAGTGCGACGCGATGCCAGATCTTAGCTATGTAGTCACAGCTGTTGTTCTACAATACAGTGATGACAATTACCATTACACGTGTAAACTCTTTCAGCACAGAAGAAATCCAAAATGCTGCTAGTTACAAATGTTTAATTATGCACATACGAAATTACAATTAACAATTTCAAGGTCTGTAATATGCAATCAGTATGTAGTGAAATTATATGTAATAGCAGATAATAACATTAAAAATCTAAAAAAAACACCAAAGTCCACAATTTGTGACATTAAAAACAATATGCTTATCTTATTATTAACGCTGTTATATTAATGCATTAACTAACTTGTTAATGCATTAAAGAATTAATTACAATTTAAAAAAATTAATGACGTTAAAAATATTAGCTCACTGACAAAAAACAACAAAAATTATTATCACAAACTTTCAGAAATTGAACTACACCAGTCTGACTAAAATATGCCAGTACACCAGGACACAGGGATAGATGGCGGATAGTTAACTGCCGTACAAAGGGGACCGGCTGTACTTAGTAAAATCACGATCTGTCAATGTGAGTCATCCTTGCTCCAGCCACATGCACTAATGAGACCACTGCCATACGACACAGCTCACACAACAGTCGTATATTTCATATGTTTGATGCAGCAGGAATGACACAAATGCAGCACAGCACGCGATTAAAAAAAATTAACGCATGTGCTAATGCGGTTAAAAAATTTAACGCTTCAACAGCTCTACTTATTGTTATTTAATCAGTGCACAAAACTTTCGAAATATTACATAAATTCTCTGTACAGCACGAAAAATAAGAATAGACAGAATGTCCAATAGCTGGAGCTGCTAGAGACTAACAACGTAACAGACACAAACCATAAATCGATGCATCGTGCCAGCAATGTCCATGCCAAGTGCAGACTTCACCAGTACTAGATGCTTGAAAATTAGTCTGCAAATAAACCACGTAAAATAATTATGGCAGATAGCCACATACATCTAGCAAAAACTGCTGAAACAATTAAGTGAACTACAGCATCATAATGTTACGTCAAAAACGTATAAATAATAAATTTTTGTCTAGAAAAATAAGGCCCAGAAAATATTCTTTAAAATGCACCGATAATGAGAAATATTCCGACATAGTCAAATCACCACATTAGCATTTTGTCACAATGGCAAAACCAATCAACTATGACTTGTTTGTGTCTATGACAGCTTCTCACAGCAGCCAGAGCTGCAAGACATTGCTGTCAGGTTTTTCATTTCTCTTGGACTTCTGCTCGACATTGGGTCACTTTCCTGATGACATCAACTCAGTCACAGCTTGCGATTCTGTTCTGTTCTTACAGTTAATAGTCGTTCACTGCCAGTCTTTCATCCAATTAAGTGTGTCTTGTCAATCTTGCACTGATCTTCAACAGAGCTAATAGCCCATTTTTTGATCAAAAATTCTTTACAAAACGGTTTTGTGCCCCATCCTTTACGTTGACAAACAAATCTGATGAAATTCTGATGACATAATGCAAGACTATAACTGCAATGTTTTCTGTAGAGTTGGGTCGTTTTCCTTTATCTGTTCGAAATTCATGTCAATTTCTCAAAAATGACTCAAGCTTCAGAATGCACCAGGAATTTTACTTCTAGGTTCACGTTAAAGTATGATAACTGGCTCAATATAGGGTCGGTTTTTTGGCCCACTCAGTATATTCCTCAACTTTTACAATCACTATAAAAATGCTGTCAGTGACAACAGTACAACAGAATACATTAAACTGTGTCCAAGGGGAGCACAAATCTGCGCGCTGCCGCTGTTTTGCAACCGTGACCTTGAGATTAACCCCATGACCTTGAAACTTGAAGGTGACTTAGATATTCTAAAGCTGTACCTTCACACTAAAAATGAAGCTGTTAGCTCAAAGCATTCAAAACTTAGAGCTTGAATTAGAAAAAAAACACACTACAGTTTTTGCATTGCTGTTATCTTGACCTTGGACCTATGACCTTGAAACTGAACTGTGATTTAGATATTCTAAAGCTGTATCACCATACCAATAATGAAGCTGTTAGGTAAAGCCATTCGAAAGGTATAGCCTGAGCTGGAAAAATATAAAAATAGCTCAAGGTCAAAGGTCAAGGTCAAATGTCACCAACTTCCAGCATGCACATTCCTACCAAGGTACATCAATTTCTGATCAGTACTTTTCGAGATTTTGTGCGGACAGACACACAGACAGACAGACACACAGACGCTGGCAAAAACAATACCTGCTCGCAGCATGTGCACAGGTAAATATATAGACTACACAACACAGTATGAAGTAGCCAGCGTAGTTTAATGCACAGTAATCAAAGCTAAACAGCAAAAAATAACATCAGAAATCTGAAAAACCATGAAAGTCATAGTGAAAAACCGTAAAGCAACAAACTTCATATAAGACAATTATGATACTGACAGACGATGATCGGTGCGTGGCATGTCGTTGATAGCTTGATCCATCAGCTTCAGCGCTCCCTCCCAGTCACACTGTAACACACACACAGTCGTCACACCTAGAACCAGTGATGCAGTACTCGAGTCCGACGTTGTCGCCGCGTCAGACCCAAGCCTGCATTTTTACGACTCAAACTTGGACTATGACTCAAAGCCCGACGACTCAAACCGGACTCGGGACCTATAGACTTGAACTCGGACTTACCGGACTTGACTACAGTTCAATATAACTAAAAAGTTAATTCTAATAATCTCCTAACAGTTTTCAGTGGCAAATTTAGCAGATTTGATACTTTTCTCATTGTTTGACCTCAGTGACTGTAAGAAACCTGTACAGATTGCCAGATTATATTCAAACTAAACTCAGACTTTTAAGTCTGTGGACTCGAACTCGAACTCAGAGTTGGATACTGAGGACTTGGGACCTATGGACTTGGACTCGTGCTCCAAGGATTTGGACTTGAACTCGGACTAGGGCCAGTGGACTCGAACCCGGACCTGGACTCAGACTTACTAGACTCGACTACATCACTGCCTAGAATCACCTTCAACAGTCAAATGCCAAGGCAGAACTACGAGCAACACAGAATGAGCAATTTCAGAGACAAGTCTTTCCAGATGATTATCTGCACTGGTACAGACTACAAAATGAAACAGAGAGCACATGTACATAAACTAGAGAATGTGGCAACAAAGATCTATTGCCACTTATAGCCGCCGGCTCGGGGCGCCCTTAAACACCCCACATCCTAAATTGCAGTACGCCAGCACAGCAGCAACGTGACACCTCTAATTGACGACAATCATTCATAGTGACTAAATTCATGTCAGCAGGCATAAACAATTGCTGACTTGACTGCAGATGGTGAAACCAACTGTACTGCCTGAATTCGCTCACAAAGTGTCATAAACATTACACACGTGCTCATCATGCACTATGATGTGCAGTAAAGCAGGACTCACTGCTACGCAATAATATTACCTACTTAACTTGTGACGGACCTCGTTTTCATGTCATAATCTTGACATTTGACCTCATGACCAACGTTTGTAGTGCATCGGCTGGCACGTGACCAAACCATGTATCAAACTTTAGAAAAAACAAAAAAAATTCGCGGTGGAATTCACCGAAATACTTCTTCATGTGGAGCTTAGCTCGGATCCAATTGGGGAGCTTACAGCCCTCTCCCAGACCCACTGGCCAAATTTAAACTTCTCATGCCTTCAGCGCTTGCTCCTTGGCGCCTTGACTCGCGTCATGCCTTCAGCAACCACTCAGCTAGATTAAGTAAGTCAAGGTGACGCAGTTTTTGGTTTGTGATAAGGGTTGGTCAGTATGTCTCCATGTGCAAAATTACAAGTCTCTACATCCAGTTGTTGTGACGTACGACACCCTGGAAAGCAGACACACAAAGACAAACAGGCATACAGATGCCTTTTCCAACACTTCTTATGATAAGCTTCGCTAGAGAGCACCAAAGCTGAATTAACAAAATGAACAGAACACTGTTGTGCATGGAATGCATAAACAGGGGCCTGACTAGCCAACAGCTCTGATGCAAAAAGCAGTCGGCCCCAAGATGGCCGCCAATATAGATTCAAATACTCCACAACAATGCTTTTGATATGGTATTTTGGACGCAAATTTTCGCACTGAATTACGATTCTCTACAAAAAGCAGACGACATCTTCTGTTCAGATAAAGCAATACTGAAAATCAATAACTGTTGTCAAACGATCTGTGATTACTCCATAAGAGCTCCAGGGTCATGGCTTGCCAGAGGCTGGCAGTGGCGCCATCTTGGGGCCGACCGTTTTTGATGTCGCTGATCTCTGTGGAGAAAGTAGCCAGTCATGCATCTAGATAACTAAATATTCTTTTGACTATGAATGCACCTTGTCAGCATAGGACTGAATGACAAGACCATAGAGAGCAGCTCGCAGTGCAAGGTCGTCATCTGCAGGATTCAGTGCTATACTCGAAGTGCCGGATGCTGCATCAGACAGACCGACTACCGACAGTCCAGGTCCTTCATGTTCCTAACACGACACGTCACATCAGTGATTTGTTGTGTAACCATTGTCTTAAGTTACAGAGTGTATGTCTTTCAGAGAAGTACATACAAAGAACATGCTTGCCATTTTCATACAGATGCCTTGCCAAAAATTGGTTAAAAAACAATCTCATTAGCCGCAGTCACAGACCATGGCAAGTAACAAGCAATGTGCAAAGCACCAAAGGGTCATCAGCAGAGCTGGAGCTGTGGACATTGGTGCCCCGACCCCCAATGAGATGGACATCAATCCCCAATCTTAGTCTGCAAAAATGCCAACTTTCATGTCAAAAAATCTGCGGGTGCGGAAGACATTATTATTTGAACACTGAGAGAACAGCACTCTGTCACAGTTCGATATGTAGCAAACTACGATAGCCTACCAGCAATCCAGCATGCCAAATTTCAAATTCCTTGCTACCATGGGTTGGTAGAAATCACATAGAGTGAAAAAACGCTAATGAGAAATTCAATAGTATAAGCATTACCTCTTACATCATGTTAAGGCTCACGCCGCAGCACTAACTGTGAAACGAAGCCTTTATGTTTTACGTGGAGTTGTTACTTATTTTTTATTATAAGAGCTTATATCTCCACAGTAGCTGGATGGATCGCCATCATTCTTGCGTCATTCGATCGGGTTTGCTGCGATTTTTGTTCTCCATTCAGAAGTCTGACACATCTGCCCACTAAATTTCACAAGGTGTTAAAAATTGCAGAATTATGAGCAATTTTGACCCGTTTTTATCGACCCTAGACCCGACTGGACAGCAATCATTCCAAAACAATGCAATTTTTCAGAACACACTCACCTCCGCGATATATCCCCAAACATTTCCCCGGCGTAAACTCCGCCAAACGCCCCCTTGAGTTACGCCCTCCACACAAATGCCCCCATGGAAAATGATATGGCTGCAATTTTGCACCATAGTGCATCCGAGCGTCACCTAAAGATACCATGTGTTGAAATCAGAACCGAAAGTAGAAATCTGCCAACTAGAATTTCGTTTTCGATGCCTGAACAGAGTAAGAGAGTTTACCTTTTGGCACAGAAGTCGGTGTGTTGATAGAAAGTGAGACGCCTGACAAATTAAGTAAGTAAAATATGTTGCATACGCAGTGCGAGCCTTCAAGTGGCAATACAACTGTAATTGCCACATTCTCTAAATATTCATTATAATCTGCTCGATCTGATTGCCCTAAAGTGTCAGCATGTCAAATTGCTAATGAACAGTCACAATCGCTATGCAGCACTCTTCGTGGGGGGGGGGGGATTGAAATCTTTTGTCAGCAGACCTATCTGCTCGCTTTTGGCAACATCCGACCAGGAGATGGATAGGATCAGGTCTACGCAAACAACTGGAACCCCACAGCCCACAAGGGGTGGTATAAACCAATTACATGCTGACGGCCATCAAATAAGTAAAAATAACCGGAAAACCCCTAACAGGTATAAAAGAAGATACGCAAAAGTAAAAACGAAACACTGCAGACTTGTCAACTGCAATGACCACACACCTCGGAGGTCTTGTACTTGTCCTTGTCGGTGGTAGCGATGATGCAGTTGAGTATAGTCAAGACAGAGTCTCGTGCCCTCTGTCGTTCCACTCTCTGCATCATCATAGGCAGTAGAGCATTCCACGCCAGTCGCGCACTGTACATCACCAATTCACCGTTGTTTACGCTACCTGCATACCTACAAGCAACACCAGACAAACCTGTATCAGCCAACATGACAGCTCCACTTCTAAACCACTGTGTAAACTGTAAAGTCATCGTCAATGTGTTTTGTTTCGTAATTGTTTACCATACAAGCTGACAAATCAATCAAAATGCGAATAATGCCAGACCCAATCTCAAGCTCACCAAGCAATTTCTCAAGCTTGCCAGCCCAGCAATAAGACAATCAATAGTGTACAACAGAAATAATGAGATTAACCAAATAACTACTGCAACATCTCACAGAACATCTGTTGATAAAGTAGACAATTACAGGTTACAGAAGACGAAAATAATCGGCAGCATAAAAACAACAGTGTATAACAAGTTGTCTTTCCCTCAAGTATGACGAGAATCACTTTTAACGTCCAACAGAGCTCATCTCTGGGTGCTCAGATGCAACCAATCTGAGCATGAAACGCACTATAACAGTCTCACTTCGCAAATGATTGGACGACAGCACGTTTAGCGGCTGACAACCCCTCCATGTTGAGCTGCAAAATACGCAGCGCCGAAGGTCGGCTGTATCTTCCTGGCTCTACAACCAACATCCTTGTCAGCAGTTGGCATCATTGGTTTCCCCTGGGGCTCTCACCCACGCGGTACTCACAAGGAGGGCGCCGAGAACACTGATGTCATTCTCCCCACGACGACAGTGAGGACATTAGATGAACGGAACTTCGCAACAAGTATGCAACAGTTGTATATAAATGGCAATTACTAAGCCAGCTGTATATTCACAAAATGGCAAAATCTGAGAACTAACTTTGCAGCATTCACAAAGCAGGTGAAAGCACTGCGTCGAATGACATTTTTGCCGTTAGCTGTATGCAGCAGACTCTGTCCCAAGATGTTACTTGCGTGACATAACATCTCCTGAAATACTGCGAACCTTTGTCTGCACAGCAATAATAAACAACATACATTCAAATCATTTTAATCCAAACAATGTATCCCAAATTTGTAACTGTTTTCAAAAATGCTAACCAAAATCAAAAAATACCAAAATAGACTTTCCTGAGCCACGTAAGCCCACTGCAGACATGGGGCTAGTGCATAGCATGATGTGCCTGCTTACTCTCCCAGCTTCTGAATCATCTCAGAGTTGGCCTGCGTGGTAGGTTATACACCAATATGTTTACCGGCTTGCAGATGGTCACCCATCCAAGTACTAACCTTGCCCACGTTGTGCAACTGAGTTGATTAGAATAAGATATTAAAATTTGCGGTGCAAAAAACAAAAGCAGTTTACTTTTTATTAGGACACATTTTGCCGACAACATGCAATTAAACATCAACCAGTCTCACAATTAGTGACCAGACATTCTGTCCATCAAGACAACTGCTACCAAATATCTTCCCCCATACCTTTGGTTAGAGTTAATCAGGGGCGTCATATCAGATTAACGTTAGAGGGGGGGGCAAACCCCCACCTCTTCCCTTCCCCTCCTCCCTTCATGCTTTTAAATGACCATTTTTGCTGGGCTGCCAAATCTGGGGCATTATATCCAATGATGTAGTCAAGTCCAGTAAGTCCTAGTCAAAGTCCACTGGTCTGGAGTCTGAGTTCAAGCCCAAGTCCTTAGAGCTCAAGTCTGGGTCCAAGTCCACAGACTTTCATGAAAGTCTAAGTTCAGTCCAAATATTACTAAAATTCAGCATTCGCAATCTAACAAATAGCAATCCGTACAGGTTTTGTACAGTCACTGAGGTCAAACAATGAGAAAAGTATCAAATCTGCCAAATTTGTAGTTGAAAACTGCTACGAGATCATGAAAATTAACTTTTTAGTCATACTGAACTGTAGTCAAGTCCGGTAAGTTTGAGTCCAAGTCCATAGGTCCCGCATCCGAATCCGAGTTCGAGTCCTCAGGCTTCGAGTACGAGTCCACGTCCAAGTTCTAAAAATGTGGACTCGAGTCTGACTTGACGACACCATCGGACTCGAGTACTACATCACTGATCATATCTCCAAATTGGTAAGGTGCAGCTGGCTGAAATTTGCAGCACTGACACCCATGTATGCCTCTATCGGGAGCTAGAATAACGGATTTCCTGTCTGCTGAAGTGACCACTAGAGGGCGCATCAAATATGGTAAAATCAACAAAAATCAACATTATTTAACCAAGAATTTCTCAAAATCTGTAAACTCAATACCTTTTAAAACTCAGAAAAGTTGCAACGATCCATCTCCTCGTCTCACACAAATTAGCAGACTGTGATAATTGGGCAATTTTTTCCCGTTAGCATATTTGACCACCCAAGTTTTTAATTGTGTCTCGATAACTGGCTACCAAAAGTAGCTCGGCCGCCATACTGCAAGTCAACTGTGCGAGACAGCAAACGTCTGAGCCGTTTGAACTGAAAGGCAGATGCCTCAGAGGGACAAATGTCCTGAATTTCTCGCAATTAGTGCTAAGAAGAGTTATGACAGACCGGTGTTTCTGGTCATTGGGACAAGTCAGCTGCAAAGCCTGGTCTGTACAGCGAGTGATGCTAGCATGATCCATAGTGGCGAGCGCCAACCGACTGAGCTTCACCCACATCTGTAACTCTATCAGATGATCTGTCCACTCTGCACTTGACAACAACTCAATAGCCTGCAAGCCAGCATAACAATCATCAAGCACTCAGTCTATTAGCACTCTAGGTTTGTTATAACTTCGACTGGCTGGTTTTACTTTCTGCATGCACGTCGTGCAGCTGTTATTTGTTGAAAGCATTCTGTGTTTGCTTTATATAGGCAATTTTTGCTTTGACTTTGATCTCCATTTTGGCTAAGCTGACTACAGCCAAGGTAGTCTTGCATGCAGAAGCCATGAAGCATACTGACAAGCTCTAATCACAAACCAAAAAGTCACCGTAATATACTTATGCCAGCTGAGTGTCGTTGTCCATGGGTCACTTGTTGCTGAAGCTAGACTTTTTTTACATAAAATTCAGCAGTTGTGCTGCAAAAATCAAAAATGACTGACCGATAATGACGGAGACCAATCACAACTCTGTTATCCAACAGCAATGCATCTGTCAAGTGACAGAGCACCATCTTATACAAACAGAAACAACTGACTGACAGGTCAAGTCACCTGAGCCAGTGTCGGCTGACTGCTGTCCTTGAAGTCAATTATCTTCTCCGAACACAGAAGCTCAACGGCAACGATTGCTCGCGTCATAACGTTCTGTCCACCTGTCGACGTCTGCACATGACACCACAGATGCATTACAAAAAATACACAGAACAGCCAAACAGTAAGCTATGAGAGACTGCATCAAATCAACAGTAAAGCTTGCTAAAACTGTCCAATATGCAACCTCATAACTTATTACAATAAAAACGGTTTTATAACTTTACTGAATACATGTAAGGTGACTACGTCACAAGCTCCTCAGTGTGCTGCACTATGTGAGGAGAATCCACTAGAACGCTGCCATCACATATACACTGTTTGTGCATATACTTGGCGCCACCATGTGAATGGAAAAGAGCCACAATTTAATATTAAAGCAGTGCATAATTAAGAACAAAAAGTTTGGGCTCATCCTCACACCATGGGCTATGTTTGTGCCAATTGCCGCATTTCTACTATTTTTGGTTTCTGAGGTAGCGTGTAGCGAATATTTTGCTCATATTTGGCATATTTGGTCTATTTTGACAGTTTTTTTTCTTCAAATTTTGCCACAATTAAAAAAGACAAACCTGTCAAGTCTATAAAACAACGCCCACTTTCAGAGGTTAACTGCAAAGAAAAACCGTCGTTGTAAAGAATTTTCACGATATTTACCATTGTAAATGCTTTGAATGTAACATAATGACAGCATTTACAACAGTAAATACTGTGAAAAGTTACTACAATGACAGTTTTGCTCTGCGGTTAACCCCTGGAAGTGGGTGCTGGTCCCACACAGCTGACAGCTTGTCTTAAATATTCAACGGCTTTGGTTGAACTACCTCATCAGCGGTGCCGAGAGTTTTGCCGACGTGTGACTGTAGACAGTGTTTCAACTTGACCCAGTTCTGTATCAGCGGCAAACGATCACTCACCGCGATGACGGTTGTGGAATTACTGCCATCAGTCAGAGCCAGACCATACTCACATACCTGCCACGCAGAACAACCATCACAACAACAGAACAGATTATTAGGCTGCATTCGATGCATGAAATGCAGTCTACTGCGACTGATGATCCTGCCATCTGTCTGTCTGTCATGTGATCTGGCTGTGCAAAAACGGCTGCATGGATCAAGATCCTGTTCGGAGAGGAGACTCCTAGGGACCCAAGAAACATAGTATTCAGTGGGAGTCTCTATCCACCCAAGGTGAAGGGGCAGGTTGATTCGATGAACCCTGCCCCCAAATTACATTGTCAGCTTGTTTAATATGTGCATGTAAGTACGTAGGTGAGTAAATTTGTGTTTGCACAGCAGTCCTTAATTATAGACTAAACTGTCACAGAGGCACTATGCTAGTGTTTCATATGCTCTACAGAATAACACAAGTCTTCAAAAGCACACAGAACTGAGTCGGTGTCAGTGATGGGTCACGAACTGTTAGTGGGAGTGAGATCCACAGGATCGGACCAGAAACAGCAAAACATCTTTGGCCGTATCTCGTTGTTCTGGAGCGTGGCACTACAAGGTCACCACGTGCCATGGAACGGAGGTGACCACGATTAGCTGATTCAGACACCGGTGAGCACAGTTCAGTGAGGTATGTTGGTGTGGCTTGATACAGACACTTGTACACCAGGACACACACTTTGTATTCAAGTCTCTGCTGAACAGGCAGCCAATCTAGTCGATTAGTGGTGATGTGGTCGAACTTCCACTTACGCAGTATGATTTGAGCTGCAGCATTGAGCACACACTGTAAAGGCTGGACATTGGCTGCTTACATGGTGGAGGACACTGTTACAGTAGTCTACCAGACTCATAACGAATGCATGTACCATGGTTGTAACAGCATCTTCTGTGAGTGACTTATGTATAGTATTCATCTGCTGCAGATGATAAAACTTTTGCCAAAGAGGCATCAGACATGGGGTGCGAAGGTCAGCATACTGTCGAGCAGCACGCCGAGGCACATTGCTTCAGTGGAGATCTTGATGTTGATGCCCCCAAGTGTGATGGTCAGGAGCCAAAGCTTAGACAGTTGATGTGGTGTACCAAGCCATATGAACTGAGTTTTGTCCTGGTTTAATTTCAGCCAGTTGGATGACATCTACCGGCCGATACCACCCACACGTGTGACCAGCTTCTGCACATTACTGTCTACTGCCGATGGGTCTGCATGGAAATACAGCTGAGTGTCGTCAGCATATGAATACACTTCGAGTCCATGTCGTCAGGCGATTGCAATGATGTCAGCACATTAGACGAGAAAAAGGACAGGACCAAGCACGCTTCCTTGTCAATCGAAATCTAGTTGACTGCATCTCACTTATACCGACTGACTGCGTCCAGTTCTGTAAAAAAAACTCGATCTAGGAAAAAGCCTGTCCCTTGACATCGTACGACTGCTGAAAATGATCAATCAGTATGCCGTGATCGTAAGTCTGCACAAATGCTCCTAAAAGGCACACTGCTACAGTCCCAGTGCTGACGATGAGTTAAGAACTACCCTGTCTTTTAGCACCACAGCAAGGTGTACCTCCAACGCAGCTTTGAGATGTGGAAGTGCGTCAGGACTGAAAGTGAACGAGGCGGCTTTGGACTTGACCACCTTGATAGAAGTGTTACTTGGTTTGCCGGCCGGACGTTTCTGTGACTTGTCAGTCGGTGACGTCGGTGGCGGCAGATCAGTTGTGGACATCTTATGTGCCGATGTGCCAGCCGGCATCAAGGGTTGTATGAGGCCGTCAACGATAGCGTTACAGATGGCGACGACGATCAGTGGACATCTGTGCAAATATCACTTACACTCATCAGAAGGTGCCTAGACTCCCCCGACATCTTCTCCACACCAGACAAGTTAAGGTTAGAGCCAGGGTTAGATGTAAAAATGTACTTTATCGTGTAATGCAGTGGACGTCCAGGTGGAGGATATCTTAAGGGAAAATCAATCAATCAATATATTTTATTTCAGACAACAAGGTCCATAACTACATAACTACGAGAGAGAGACAGATAGACAGAAACAACGAAAACAAACTACATAGAAATTAATACAGTGACTGACTGAATAACCCTATTCATGACATTAGCAGCACACAGGTTAAACTATTTAGGGGTAATTTAGGGGTTAAAATATTTAGGGGTAATTTTCTCATTGCAGACGTCCAAGGGGACAAATGTCCCATCGGTGAATGTATAAGATTCTAATCAAAAATCACAGCCTGACGACTACTTACATGGCAGTGGGTCCAACACAACAAAAAAGCAGTAGCAAACATTATCATTTGAGTTACACAGAATATTTCTTAGCTGCGACAAAAAACTGCCGTAACAGTAGGAACACAAAGTTAATGTAAAAAAAAACAACGAACACAACTCGACGCTGTCAGCGTGGTAAATAACCTCGTTATTTCAATGGCCTTGACAGCATCAAGTACCGACTGAAGACAAGGCACAATCTCGTGAACACGTCCCTGGGACACCATGTGGTGGCTGTAGTTCCAGATATACGCCGCTGCACTGTGGACAATCCACGCCTCATTCAGCTGCACTCCGAGTGCCGCCGCTCTCAGAAACTTCGACACAGCCGAACTTGATAAACTCTGAATCCACTTGCTACATACAGACACATCATTGACATATGAGTATACAACAACAACAACAACCGTTTAACGGCCTTTGTTCCGGGACAACCCGGGTAGGCCTTAGCATAGGGCTGTGCTGCATTCAGGCTGGGTTTCCCCACCTCCTGTCTTCTGGATTTTTATGGAGCCCTGGAAGATAATGGAGGCAGAGGTACCGACAGTCCGGGTGGGTGCCACCCCAACCGGACTAACGGCGCCCCCACCCTCAC
>Ga0126335_1001107_pt1 | contig 14532 bp, 9 predicted proteins | sample OlaspJWI45metaG_FD_108409 | JGI IMG/M metagenome (GOLD analysis project Ga0126335, IMG submission 108409) | Marine gutless worms symbiont microbial communities from Oahu, Hawaii - Olavius sp. 1 OAHU.JWI-45 metaG | ecosystem: Host-associated > Annelida > Digestive system > Unclassified | place... | reverse complement strand
CTGATTCAGAATCTGCCATCGAAAGTACGGTTCTACCATTTGGGTGTTCCGAGTTGGCACTTCACCCATTCAGACAGAAATGGGCTGGTTGATCTAGTGAATGGATCAGTGGGAACAGTCACCAGTCGGCACCACACTGGGCACCGTGGTGGGCCTGCTATCATCACGTCGCATAACAGACGATACCTTATTACTTTTCTTTTGATTTGTCAGTTGTCTATGTTTTGTTTTATGGATTTTTATGTAGTTTAGCAGTGCATATTATTTATTATTATGTAAGTTCTATTTCTCTGCCAAGTAACTGCATATCATTGACCATCATCAGCAAATAGATGGTTGATGGTTTTGTGGTTTGTGCCCTGTGCCTGCCAACGAGGTCAAGTGTCTTGACTATGTAGTTTGTTGTTTGTGCTAATTAGCAGCACACTGACTGACGGTGTCTTGTTAGGAGTCGGTTTATTTTTGTTGGATGCTGATTATTTATCATATCAGTTTAGAGCAGAGATGTTTCTTTGACGCTGTGTAGCTGATGGAGTTTCAGAAGAGACCTCAAGATGTGCCGTTGGCTTCTCCTGGTGGTAGAAATGCTTCCAGTGTTGCAGTCGTTAGCAGTCCTACACAGCTGTCAGACAAGTTAGTTTCACTTTGTAGGTTTTAGGCTGCATCGAATGCATGAGATGCAGACTATTGTTACCGATGTGCACAGAGTCTGTCAGTCTGTCCATCAGTCTGTCTGTCACGAATGCATCAAATGGTCCCGCTGAGACTCGTTGAGACTCGGCTTCACTGTGCAGGGTCATTTGGTGCAGCCTTTGCCAAATTACTTTGGCCTCTTGTTAGTTGTATATTTGATCTTTGCCTCATAGAAGCATTGAGTATAGTTAACAGCTGTTTGATTTATTTTTAGGGATGTAAAATGAACTTTGAATATTCAGTGTTTTAAGTTAAAACAGAAAATCGATTTCGGCAGCATATAATCGATAGATTGCAAGTGGCACCTCTCGATCTTGTCACAGCTGTAAACTGCGCTGCTACAAGCTTCCTATTGTTCACGGCACGACATGCCGACACATTAAGATTTCGATCAGCTGAGGTGATCATCTGCTGCGGGTCAGGGTCGTTTAAACACTGCTACCCAGTCCCCTCCTAACATAAGTTGTTAAGAGAGCATGCTGCTGATAGACCACATTGTGTACACAACAACACAACACATTGATGCTTGAGGACTGTTGTGGTACCGAGTATGATGTTGTGGCACCTTTGTTTGAACCAGGACTCCTTACGGTTTTGCACCACACTGCAATTTCACATCAGTACTGTTTAAGGTCAGGGTAAGGGTTAGAGTTAGGGTCAGGGGTAGAGTCGCTGTGGTGAGGGTTAGGATTAGGGTTTGGGTTACATTTGGGTGTAGTGCCAAACCTTAGGAGACCCATCTGAACCCAGTAGTGGGACGTTTTGGAACCAACCATGAATTGAATTTAGGCGCAGTACCATAACATCCTACTACTGTGTTCAGTCTTGGGTACCATAACATGAAGTTTTGGTAAAGTACCATAGCATCACACTGTTGAATTCAGACAAGGATACCATAACTTCTCACTACTGGGTTCAGACAAGGGAACCGTAACGTAGCAGTACCAGAAAAATCTACAGTATTTGCACTAGGATGGGGTTTTAAACTGTGAGCATGATCTGAATTGACCAAGAAGATGTGCCATCTCGCTGATAGCTGAGCTCTTATAGTTTAGTCAGTTAAAATTAATAAATTTAATTACAGTTTTAGTCACAATTGTCAGTTTAGTCATATTTTTAGTCCAGATACCTAAAGTACCTGAATTTTTGTGTGTTGCTGTGGTGGTTTTGACGAATTTCTGATATTAAAACACAGTGTGGCATTTTCATGCACACACATATGTTTTTGACTCGTAGTATTCTGGCATATAACTGCATTTTATCTGTAGTTTGCTTAGTTGTAGACATAGACTATTATTAACAGCTTTGTCACTCACTACTTGCATGATTTTATTGGTATGAAATTGCACAGCTTTGATGATGTGTGCAGATTTTGCTGCCATTTATATCTGTGCCGCTGATGTATAATTATGTAGTCAGCCGTCAAGTCCATTGTCGGCGCCAGTCAGTAAAGTTGCCGAGCTGAAGAAGTTGAAAACTGGTCGACAGGAGCGACATGTGCTTGGCGCTGAACTTAGCTCTCTTGGTGTATGTGTTGCCTCTCTTTGGAGTCTGTAGTTCGTATTTGTCCAGCTGATGCTGACTAGGTCTCTTGTGCAAGTAAAGCTGTTTTGTTTGTGTACAAAACGCTTGAACAAGTTGGAAATCTTGCTAAGAAGTTGATATATTGAAAATTTAGAAAGCAGTTGAAATGTTGCTAGTTTGTTTATGTGCCTTTTTATTAGGGTTGATCAATTAACATGTTAACGAAAACGATAACGCGTTAAAGAATTAATCGTGATTTTAGAAATTAAAGTCATTAAAAAACAATGCACTGACAAGAAACTACAAAGATTATTACTGCAAGCTTCGCAAAATCGAACTACATCTGGTCTGATTGAAATATGCCGAGACGCCAGGACACAAGAGAAGATGCCGTGCAGTTAATTGCTGTACTAAGTGGACCAGGCTGTACTGAGTGTGACAGTTGTCCATCAGTGTGGTCCATCCATGCGCTGGCCACATGCACTGATGAGACCCGTAACCTCTGTCACACAAAAGGTTAACATATATTTCTTGTGATCGCTGCAACAGGATTGTCACAAGTCTACATAAAGTGTGCATTAAATGTGCATAATTTAATGCCTCGACAGCTTTGCTTTATATTGTTAGTCAGAGAATGTTGCGCTGATCCACAGTGACCTTTGGTGACCTCTGAATGATGTCCTCAGCTCAACCTTGGGTTCACTTCCACTGTGTATCTGGTGTCATGCTGAAATTGTCAGTGCCTGTTTAATTATAATTTTTGTTTAGTCGGTTGATTCGAATGTTTTGTCAGATCAGTAAATATGGACTGATGACATTTGTAGGTATCAAATGTAAAGGTTGCAGAGCATCTGTCACAAGGCCTGCAGGAATGTTCACGAGTACAAGAGATCATTCAGTGCAGTGGCATTTCAGGCAGCGATGGTACAAGTAGTGTTGTGCATGAGTTTGAAATAGAGCTGGAGCAGCTTCAGAGCAAAGTTGATCACTTGAAAGCTCAGGTGGGCTTCAATATTCTCCATTGTGTGACAACATTACACCATATGACACACTGTTATTACAATGTTAACAACTTGTTATCTGCTTGCTGGGTGTTTCTATGTGCAAAAAAACTTTAAAAAGCTACTACTCAGAAATTGATATAATTGATAGGCACGTGAAAGCTAAAGGTGATTGGAAGTTTTGACATTTAACCTTGAGCTATTGTCGTATTTTTTTAAATTGAGACTCTTGAATTGAACTTTTGAATGCCTTGATCTAGCAGCTTCGTTGTTAGTGAATATGAAGGTGACTTAAGGTTTTGAAGTCTCAGCAGCCAAAAAACACTAGCATGCAGGTTTATGGACACAGTTTAAGAGAGTTATTGTTACAAATGCACAGAATGATGTTCTGAGTTTGACGTTGGTTGAGAGCAAGGCTCACTGCAATCACTTGACGATACTTGTTGGCAAGTACGAGTCTAGCGTTACTGCTCATCAGATGTCGACGAGTTATGCAGATCATGCCCTGAGTGCATATCATGTGCTGGTTGGTTTGCTCGACACGGAGTTAGCACTGCTGACGTCTAAGTGTCAAGTCCTCGGTGTTTGTGGCTATGGTACGAAATACATCATTCATGTTGTAGATGTAGTGTAATGCAGAATTCTGTTACTAGTGGTGGTGACAAGTAATACAGTGCTTTTTAATGCGATATCAGCAGTTTCGAAGTAAAAGACCCAGCCCATTTGAGATACTTACAAAAAAGTAATAATAACTCAAAACTAAATAAAGATAATTTATTATTAATATGTTACAGGTAAATTTTTGAACCTTTGGATGATAATTGACCTGATATCTAACAACAACAACATTTTAACGACATTTAGCCTTTTGACATTTTGACAGCTTGTTGCCTGGTTTGGTTAAGCACATGCTTACAACCATGCAGCAAGCAGCCTGAAACAAAAGTGAGCCTAAGTCTCTGCAAATTGCACAAGCCAGATGAATTAAAAGAACAATCAAAAATATCAGCTGCACACAAACTGTTGAATACTGTAGACTGTGGACTTGAGCATGTTGTAACTTGTAAATACGGAATTGTCACTTAAGAGATAGCATCGAGTGGAGAACGTGGACACAGTCTGTTCTTGTAAACCAACCTGCATAGGTCTGATGTCTTGTTTAGATCTGGTTCTTAACAGTTGTTAAAGTGAAAACTTGGCTTTTTTGAGAATCGTAATGATAATTGTCTAACTGAGACTTACAACGATAAATTCCACTTGTTTAACGTGGTCAGTAAATACAAGACGTGACTGTCTTCTCTCCATCTTGTGACTGCCCGGACCTCAGATTCGATTTTTTCGACCATGTGCACGTTATAAGTTCTTGTATTTTTATTAATTAATTATATCAATAAGATTTGGACAGTAATGTGCTAAGTTGCATGTGTGTATGTGTGCGTGTTACAGATCGTTGCGTGGACACTTCTATACTCCAGATTGCCATAGACGCCCGACATGCCGCTGAAGCATCTGCCAAGCAGCTACTGTCTCATGCTGATGGCTGTCCTGCTGGGCACAGTGTCTCATCCACTGCTGGTTCACCATGGGAAGACTTGTCCTCATCTCGAACCGCCAGGTATGTCACATCTTTTATCTGGGTGAGTTGTTTCCTTGATAAACATTGTCATATACTTGATATTAGTGTAAGGTTGGAACTGATCCTATAGGCAGTAAGCATGTAAGTCTTGTTAACCCCTTCACCGCCAACTGCCGGATATATCCGGCGTTTGCAGTACATGTATATTGCTCACGCCACATTGCGGAAATATCCGGCGATATGCGTGTTGCTTGCATAGTTGCTTGGCGTTACGAATATTTTGTGTATGGCATAATTATATTGTTCATAGCTCGCTGCTGTAGGGGAGTAGCTTTGGCCACGCCCACTAAGCTACTAGTGGGCGTGGCCACTAAGCCCACTTGCTACTGAGCCCAGTAGCCCACTAAGTTGAGCACTATAGGCCTACTGCTCATAGTAGTTTCATTGTTTTACAAGATGGTAAGAAGGTTACTGAGTTGTAATGAAGTTTTGCAAGCTGTTTTGGCAAGTGACAGTGAATCGGAAAGTGATTTTGATAGCGATGATAGTGACAAAGTGAACACTGATGATGAAAGTCGTGCGTTACAGGATACTGCTGCATCTGGATATCTCAGTAGTCCTGAAGATAGTGATGGCGATATATCTTCTACAGTTTCTGATGACAGCCTAATATTGTCTGCCACGTGTTTTGAACACTGGAATTGATTTGTAGCACGCTAAATTACCGAATCGATTATATGTATACCGAATTACCGAATCCACACATCTCTAGGCTATACATACATACATACATACATATATATACTGCTATTATAGTCAAAATTGTCTGTGGCATAGGGAATTTCTGGGAGCTGGCGGTTAAGGGGTTAATTTCAAAGCTGCTCTTGGATTATCTCTCAAGCTCCATTTGTACAAGAAATAAGTGATAATTGGTATAGTGTCCCATGGCACAATATAGGGTATTTCAGAGACAAACAAACTGGCCAGTTACTTGACTGTTGTAAGCCACGTCTAACGAAGTTAGAACAGAAAAAACCTACACAGCATAGACATATAGCTACTATACTTTTTAAGAATTAAACCTAATCAATACTACAGTTTGGTTTAGATGTCTTTTGCTATCCAGGCAAGCGATGTAGATGGCCTGTTCTGTAGCTTCCTGGGCTCACACAAGGCCAGTCCATACAAGAATGCCTTCAGCTGTCATTGCGATGAATAACGTCAGCAATAGGGTCCACGCCTGTATTGTGGCAATGTTCGAACTTAGCTATTTTGAAAGGAAAACTATATTAGTTTGCTTATATAAGGTAACAACCACAGTTAAAAATATTTTTACAAAAATCCATACGTTAGAATCCATGCAGAAAAAAAAACAAATATAGTCCCATGTTTGTTATTACTGTATTCACAGAATATGAATTTTATTCTGGATGTTTTGATGTAGTGCCTGGTTCTAACTTTACTCTTTTTATACCTTTAAGTTTATTTTGTTATTATTAATTAGGTTTTTAAATTAGGAAAATCAAATTTAAAATATTAGTAAATATTCTATGTCAGGTACTCAAGTAGTTTTGAGTAGTAAAAAACTACAGAGTAGTTTTTCAGCTTGAGTATTTGCGAATACTTGTGGCAGCCCTATTATTTGGGTGACTGACTTTGTTTAAGTAAGTTGATGCTAATGTGTATGCATTGTGTGCAGTTCCGTTAGCAGCAGTGCGAGTACTGATGATGTGTCGTGGTCAAAGTCCGACGAATCAAGACTCCGACAGCACTTAGTTCGGCTGAAAGACGACCGGTCGATGGTCGAATTGACCATTGTCGACCTGGAAAGTGTTCATCTTGACCCTTTCACGTGTGAGCCGAGACAGGACACATGTGAAGCACAGAAGCTGGACCTGGAGAATGCTGTGTTAATGCAGGAACTGATGGCTATCAAGGTGTGTTGTACTGCTGCTCACTTGCTAATCCTTATTATTTTTATTCAGTTTGATTTAGTTTGATTTATTTATTTTATGTAATGTAAAACTCTTACAGAAGTACACAAAAAATAGAAAACAAATAAAGGCTACAAAACAGTACATAAAACTCTGTCGTACTAATAACATGTGCAGCAGTTTTTGACTCCATACAATATGCATGCTGTGCATTGGGAATGGTTGAGTGTGTATGATAAATGGCACTGACAGGAGGAGAAGGCAGAGTTGAAGGCTGTAAATCACCGGTTGATGAAGGAGAAGACACTGCTGCAATCTAGTGCACAGCAGGCTCAGCAACACAGCAGTGATGAGCGAAAAGACAGCACTGCACATCGTCAGGTAATGATAATTAGGGCTGGACCGAATAGGTGGTCTTTACTATTCGGCCGAATACGAAAAAACTGTTATTCGGCGAAATATGAATAGAATACTTGTTGCTTTGAACTTCGAAGCAGTGCCATTGTCATTCGTCATCGTTAACGTTAACATCGTTATACTAGATAATCATTCATGTTCATTCCAGTAAAATACATAAGTATTCACAAAGTCATTAAACTTGCTAAAAACTAATTCAGTTTTGTGCTCACAATGTGCCCAAATAGTTTTTGGTTTCAGACTCAATAGACTATATCATTGGCTACTGACCAGTCACTGTGATGGCTAACCAGTATTCGGTCTGCTTTTGGCAGTATTATTCGGCCGAATAATACTAGAATATTCCAATCAATCTCTATCAAGACTGCAAAATTTACTAACTCCTTTTTACCGTACTGTCTGAAACATTATGCGTGAACAGAGATCAGACATTCTATTTTATTGTATTTTAGTTTTAGTTCTCCTTTAATTGTGTTCATTGTGTTACCATGTAATTTCTATAGGTTTTATATAACTTGTGTCAATTCAGCCTCTGGCTGCAATACCAAATAAACCATTCTTCTTCTTCTTCTTGAATACAAATACACTATTCAGCCTACTATTTGGCCTAAATAGAATATTCAGCAAAGCCCTAGTGATAATGTGTGTGATTTCCAATCATTAAGTCGTTTGCATCAGAAATGATACACTTATCCCAGAACACGCTTTTGACTCCCAGTATTCATGTATATGCCTGACAGAACATGCTATATGGTGATTTCTCTGATGTGGCCTAACTTAGGTGAGAGCCATGTTAGATGTTAGACTGCTGTTGGTGTGTGTGCATTGTGCAGTTGTGCGTGGTGTTGGAGTAGTTCCAGTTTATTTCTGGCCACATGTTATTTGTTTATGCAAGCTTTCATTTCATTACTGTTAACAAATTTATGTGCAGAAATCTTTTGAACTGTTATTTACTATTGTCACATATTTCATTAAATTAAACTAATTTTAAAACTTATGCTTGCAGCAGTGTGTAATTCATGAGTTAGCTGTAGAATAATATGTTTCTTGTTTGAATACAACAGGCTGATGTGATGACTTCAGCAATTTCTTGTATATCTCTTGACCTTGAAGAAGCTCTGAAGCGTGAAGGATGGCTGAAAGAGAAGATTCATGAGCTGACTAAGAAACTGGAGAAACTTCGTGACCATGAAAAGACTTTGGAAACACGTCACCAACAGTCCGTTGGCTTTGTCAATGAACTGAAAAAAGCAAACAGGTATAAACCTTTTGCGATATTTGCATGTCTTAGTAGTTGAGCTGTAATGTGTCATGTGTTGATGCAGGCATCGAATCGCAGGTGCAGAATTTGAATGTGAATGTGAACTTATCTTCATTTTTAGGCTGCATCAGATGCATGATGCAGACTATTGTTACCGATGTGTGTAGTCTGTCTGTCCGTCAGTCTGTCTGCCACGAATGCACCGTACGACCACGCACAGCAAAGCAGACTTGACTCGGCTTCACTGTGCGGGGTTATTTGTTGCAGCCTTTGCCAAACCATTTTGGCCGCTTGTTCTACAAGGATGTTGATGAATTCACACTCATAATGTTGTGTATCCACTGCCTGCAGCCGGTAGCCAGAGATCAGAAATTAAAATCCCTGCACTCTGTTACCATAAGATCAAATCTAAACCTAACACTGACCCTATCCCGAAACCATACTCTTTAACTTAAACCTAACGAAATTGCGCAGCGATCTCTGCACCATACACAGTGTAAACAAAACGTCACGTGTCATGCGAGTTTACTGTGCGCCAGTTACGCACCACTATAGCGTCAACATGGTCCGCTGGTTCACGGGACTGTATGCACAATGCTAACAAAGATGTGATGTTCTCTTACACGCTGTTTATATGGTCTGTTTCTGCCAAGTGACATACTACCTCATTGTTTGTCAGCTAACAAAGTTTGTATAACAAAAGTGTTTTTGTTCATTGTGCGCTGCAGTGCACTGGTGTCGGCATTTGAGAAAGCCAAGAAGAAATACGTCGTAAAGATGAAGAAATTGGAGACACAGATGCAGCTAATGACTGAGCGCCATGAGTCACAGGTATTTTCTACTTTTCTCATATTTCTGTTATTTTAGTCATTTTTTTCCTCAGTTTTCCTGCCTTATCATTGGAAGCATATAATAAAACTGCAGAATTGTGTCAGCTAACTATTAATTATGTAATTAAGTTTTGGTTCCTATTATATGTGCTAATCTCTATCTTTTTGCATTTTGCTTGTATCTGAAGCTGATGCTGGGTTGCTGAGCACAGTGCTGCACAGAAATGAAAATGGCAAACTTATGTGATGCTTGCATATGAAATAATTGACACGACATAATACTTGCATTAATAATAATTGACTAATAATTAATGATCAACTGAACAGTGAAGCTGAGCTAGCAGCACAGCTATAAGCAAATGATGTATGATGCCACTCAGCAAATGTTAATAGAGTGAAGTGGGCTATGAGTGGCCTTGAAAAGAAATTTATCGTGACCTTAAAAACGCAGTAGAGTAGGTTTTTGGTTTGTGATCAAAGTTCATCAGTAGCGCAAGATTACAAGTGTCTGTTTCTAGCAATTATGATTTATCCAACCTTTGTTAACGGACTGACACCCAGCTTTTGATTGAGCTAAAAACTTGTCTGTAATGACGTACTAATTATGGTATGTTATGTTTGCAGCTGTCAGTGCTGAAGCAGAAATTGTCGTCAACTGAAGAACAGCTACGACGGTATCATCCGAATGCGTCTCTCTAACTGCACAACCAAACAGTCACTTTCTAGTTTCTGCCTGGAAATTGCAGCGATTTGCTCTGCAGTCAGAACTTTATTTCATTATGACAGTTCTTATACCTCCTGCTAAATACTTGAAAATGTGGAAATTTTCCCTGATAGCTTTTAGTTGCTGGAAAAATACATAAGTTCTGTTGGCCTTTTATGCACAGCAGAAATATGTCTAAGCTGACATTGACACCAGTTGATGTTCACATACCCGATGTGTAGAGTGCTGTTAACATTAAGGCATATTTACATAAAACAGTCTGCAGTTTTCACATGACGAGTTTATTTGATGATGACGTTCATGCTTCAGTTTGCTCAGAAGTCTGTGGACAGTTTTATTCTACATGTAGCAAATTGACTGACAGTAAGTTTTTTGGCTGTCAGTTGATGGGATTCCATTCTGTATGGGTTTATAGCAATGGCAAAGGTATAGGATTTTGACACTTGTCTTATCCTGTTGCAATGAGCAGAGTACTGCACTGTGATTATGCACCAATGTGAGATACGGTTTGTGGAACTGTGTCCGTCTGTATCCACTAGTTTGAATAAACCTCAGACGAACTTGGAAAGTCGTGGAATTTTGCAAGCCTCATGTAAAGACTGTTTTGTACAGCTTCTTTGACAGTTTCTATGAAGATATGTCATTTGTGTTCACATGTTGTTTGTGTTCAACTGGTAAATAATATTATTTATTGTTGATATTTATGCGAGTCACACCGGCAGTTGTATGCAATTCAGTCGTGCATATATGCTGGTCCATTGTGCTGTGATTACGTGACAAGTCTACTGTATGTATGTATGTGTATGTTAATGTTAGTTGAAAATATTTATTTTAGTATGCCAAAACAGTACATGGTAGAGCATTGTTTGTATGGTGCTACTGTATTAGTGTTAGTGTTTGTAGTTCAGCAGCATTAGTGACAATATTCTTCAATATATCATGCTTCTGTTGTTCATAAAAATCATGGCAAATGTTGTGTTTGTTACTTTTGGATGAAGTACTGGAAAATGATGTATGTGGTAGTGAAAGCATGAAATGTTTATTTTGCTATGAAACAAGCACAGTAATGATGAGTAAAAAATCATCATGTCTTCCACATTAGTATGTATTGTGTGCACCGTACAGTTATATTTTGTTTTTGAAGATGGTACTTTTTAATCAATTTATTATAAGTTGCGTACAAAGTGCCTCCGTTGAGCAATGAAGCAGGTACTATTCCTGCTTCCATTTATTTGGTTGATATGTTTCGTTTAGTCATATTTATGTTGCAGCTACATCTATGAATATGTATGCATGTATGATAGTATACATACTGATTTTACTTTCCTTGTTGTTACCAATTCTTTGCCAACTATTTGATGCAATATTCAAGCACCACACGTACTTTTTGACAATTCTGTGTATTTGATCATATATGCAGGCCACCATGGCTTATATAATATAGCACCGGTCATTAATGTTCAAATGCCAGTAAGGCAAGTTAGCTGCTTCTAAACCCAGGAGTCGGCAGCAGTATGTTGTGTTCGAGCAGTTTTGTCGAGAGTTCTGTGTGGCTGTCTGACAGAGGGAATGGTGCCGTCACTGACAAGTCGCTTCATTGGCAACACATCTTGACTAGATGTGGCATACAGGTTCACCTGCAGCAGCAACACATTCACGTGTCTCAGTCGTCAGTTCCTCACTAACTGTACTTAGGAAAATGTTTACGGTGCTGTCACGGTTCATTTGATGAATGTAGTAGTAGTACAGCACCAATTAGCTGCTGACACCGACCATGCATGTCTAGATTATAATGGCATTGGCAGTTCCGAAATACGTTAATGGAACCATTAAACGCCCAACAGCTAAGCACGTTTTGCCTCTCGATGGTAGGATTGGTAGGAAAACTTTGGGTCATATTTGCCTCCCAAAATACTACTCTTTCCTAGACTGCTTGACATCAAGTCACTGTATTTAATCTTGCTTGCCAGAAAGCAGCCTCTACTCTAGCCTGTGTGAACGACTACTGAGTGCACTCATGAGATGCTTACGTCGGCGAGGTGGTTGCGAAGGAACCTGTCGCAGCAGTCGTCCTCGATGTCTGCCGCTGACACGCCGCTTGTCGTCGTCGTAGGCGCAGTTCGCTGTTGTTGCGTGTCGTTCTCTGGCGGCAGACAGAAAGTGACGTGGTTTGAGGCAGCTGTCGACACGGATTTGGTCGTCGACGCTGACTTGGCGACAGTCGACGACGGTGGTGGCGCACTGGTTGCCAGACCTGTAAGTGTAAGTCCTGTCGGCTACTCAGTACAGTTGCACCGTCACAGTAAAAACCATACACTACAATAGCTGGAGTTGAACAGAACGATTAGCTTGTACACTCAAATATTTGCTTGGCTCGAATGACCACATACTACGAATTAGAACGTGCTTGATATGTATATGAGGGATACAAAGCGTTACGAAGGAAGACATAATAAGGCTGGCTGTAATGACGAAATAATGACAGTTAAGTCAAACTGCAGCTGCTGCATAGAGGCAAAATCTACGCTGGCGCGTGTTTGTAAAAGGCAGTGAACCCGCACCTAACATTTCTAACTTCAAGCTGCATCTAAATTTGCTAAAAGTTCAAGTGTGAGCTTTTAATTCTAGCTCATGCAAGAAGGCATGTTACGTGACTGCATGACCTTGAGTTTTGACTTTTCTTCCTCAAAATTTCAACATCGAAGTTGAACTGTGTATTACCTTTCATTCTGAAATTAGAGGTATCGGACTCTGTGGGACATATAATGGCTAAATTAAACCTCTCTGCACTCGAGTCCACGAGTTGGTCATGAAATTTCGCCACAACTTGTCACAAGCATATCAGACAAGAATATCCTATTTGCGGTCTGTTACCGGCTAAGTTTCGTCACGAACAAAGCCAATCCCTTTCTTCTCGGGTTGAGCAAAAAATATTTGCATACCCGGTGAATTGGGGATGACCTCGGTTGTCTGTGGTCCTGGGTTGTCGAAGCCAGTCGGCGATGGAATAGAGTCGGGCGACGTGGGAGGTAGACAGAACAAGTGACTCGTGTCGTCGACTGCAGGTCGGCGTTGATGAAAGACAATGCGGCGTCGAGGTTTGGCAGCCTCACCTGTTGGTGTAGTGGTGGTAGTTGATGTAGTAGCGCCGCGTAGACGACGTGCTGGCCTGTTGTACCAACAGTCCAACAGACAGCGCTGAGGGTTAATAATTCCATGGTTTTAAACCTAAGTACTTAATGGCCCTCGTTTGGTAGAGAAATTTTGCGGATTTGGATCACCCGGGGCACGTTAAGCTGTCGAAGGGATAATTCCACATTACGACTGTTTCCATATTAAGTAAGTAAGTAAGTAATCTACATATCTTACGAACGGCTATGGTTATAGAGTCCAACGCGTGCAGTGTGTGCAGTGCATTCGATGCAGCCTTCGCCAAATAACTTTGGCCTATTGTTAAAGATGCTGCTGATGTAACCTATACAAAGAAACTGAAATTGTGGGAGGTCCCTGCGAGTTGTGACTTGTGAGGCCCTAAGTTGTTGCTTGTTTAGCAGATGTCAAACTCAGGCACAAACATACAGTTGACAGCAGAAGCACGGTGTCTTGAGCGCTGACAGTACACTGACCTGTTAGGTCGTGGAAAGAAATCGGCTTTTGTCCAGTGGCATTTTCCAAATTCAGGTCGAAGCTCACGACAGTTATTCCAGATCAACTGTAGCAGCTACAACATACCGCATGCAGGTGCACAGTAGGCCTACAAAATGCTCAATGACGTTAAAAACAAAACACAGTCTGGACAAAGTAGAACAATTTGGTTTGCGACTGCGAGTAATTTAATGTAACCTACAGTATGTCTTTAATCAATACAAGTTGCACACAGGGTAGCTACAGTAAGCAAATAACATGAGCTAGATGCAAGAGTTTACACCCTATTGGTCTCTGACATTCACCCGTTAGACCCACACACAAAGTAAACCGCGTAGTGCTTACAAAGCTACATGTATCTTCTGACAATAAACTATTCTCAAATCAAAATCAAATCAAATCAAATATGGCTTTAATGACGGTTGACAGATCGCAACCAATTACAACATGGTAGTAGTGGTAAAATAAGACTATACATGTAAAATAGCAATGTTAATGCATGAAATAAACACGAAAAAATCATAAAGCCAGTAAACGTCTTTAAAAATCATCCTAGTAATAAAATCACAATCAGTAATGGAGGGATGCATAGTGGTGAGTTTGAGATTATGCGGTCTGGGCCTAAGGTTTTATTTTCTGTTAATCATCATCATTTTTCATCATTTATTTTGCTCAAATCAACTGAACAAGAAGACGCATACATGATCAACACGAGAACGAGAGCAGGACAAGAAAGGCACATAAAACTGGCGCTTACATTTTGCCCATAAATAATTATAAAAACACACACGATATAAAAACAACTATGACTATGCATACCGTAAAAACGCAGAGAAATCTACTGGTACTGGGAAGTATGGAATGCAAGACATGTTGTTTGTTGTACTTAATATTAGTAAAAAGATTGTCATCGGCCTCGTCCATTAG
>Ga0126335_1001106_pt1 | contig 14532 bp, 19 predicted proteins | sample OlaspJWI45metaG_FD_108409 | JGI IMG/M metagenome (GOLD analysis project Ga0126335, IMG submission 108409) | Marine gutless worms symbiont microbial communities from Oahu, Hawaii - Olavius sp. 1 OAHU.JWI-45 metaG | ecosystem: Host-associated > Annelida > Digestive system > Unclassified | place... | reverse complement strand
TATTTATTATTCACAGAATGTGACAACGATGACGACATAACAGTTGCCAGAAGACACTTAGACGTACGGTATTGACAGTTGTGTCCAGTGCGTCGATCCGTGCACTCGCACGTGTAGTACCCCAGTGACTGGACACACCGACCGCCCGACTGACACGGATTTGATGCACATTCGTCCACGCCTAATAACACAAATTCACTCGTAGGCCTACTCGTACATTCATTTATACATTGCTCTGTGGCGATTCTACCGAGAGCGATTGGACACTTTAATTAGCCTACAAAGGCCTAATATTTTGTAGTCACCCCGACGACACGAAGCTCTTTACGGCGCGATAATCGACAAGAAATATCTGGCCAAACGTCAGCCTTTCTCCTTGGACCTTTGAAAGAGTTATTTGGTCTTTGAACCGCCACTGGCACTATTTCCTTATTTTTTCAGTGATGTTAGTTCTTGGCCTTGGCCTTGACTTTTGAGGCCGTTTACTGATTGTGTAGTTGATGATATGTATATATGGAGTGCTAGATACAGAGTTTTACCGACGTGGAAAATGTCGGACAAACGTTTGGAGTTATTGGTGATTGCAAAGTGTTTACTGTATACATATAAATTTCCGGATTATTGTTAGCTTTGTTGCACAGTTGTTAACCCTTTGTTAATGTATTTTACATACACATTATGCTAATGGGGTAAAATACCCAGAGGGTTATCTCGAGTTCAAGGACACCCACGGACACTCATGTCTTCGAGGTCCGTCTGTTCATTGGTGTTGTCGACGATATCACCGAAAGTCGAGTTATACCGGAAATAGATATGGCGGGCACCCAAACTGGAAGTTACCAAATTTCAATTGCATGACAGCTATAAACAAATCTCCGACAGCTACTCCTTGAAAATAGACATTCAACGTCCACGAAAATTCGGAAACATTCGTTGGAATCCTTCGTCTATATCTCCTGCAGCTCGAGATGTAGTTACTTCCGGTTTGGAGGTTTGTGATATCTATTTCCAATATAAGACAACATCCTACAGTACAAAACTTCGTATTGTTGAACTGCTCGACCTCGAAAACATGGGTAATTGGGTATAGCTGTTGGAATTTTGTTACTATGTGCCGTGGAATTCGAGATATGATGTGAGCCACAAATGACGACAAACGGCTTGCGTACTTTCGGTTTTTGAGCCGCCATATGCAATTTTTGGTAGGCTGTGTACAGCCGATAAGCTCAGCATTTTGTAGCCCATCCTTATTTAGGAAAAGTCACGAAAGTGCATTGCTTGATCTTCGGCGGTTCCAGAGTTCTGGTGACGAAAGTGGGTTGAAGGGTATTTTACCCTCCCCCCATTAGCACGACGAGGGTTAAACTCGTTGCACGGCGTAGTGAAAACACGCGAGCTACAAGTGTCAACTGACCATCACAGATAGCGGACTGTATGGTCGACGCGAGCGTTTCAAGCTGGTCGTAGCTGTCTGCGTGAAACATGTTGTTGGCCGTTCCATTGCGACTAGCGATCGCCCGTAGCTCCGACTGGTTGGACATCTGGCCGACGGACACCGTTACGACATGGACGCCGGCCTGGTGCAGCGCCACAGCCTCGGACACTGTCCGGCTCGCGTCCACGTTGGAATTCCCGTCCGTCATCACCACCGCCACGCGTGACGTCACCGATGACGTCGACACCCAGTTTGAGACAGACTCTGAACTGGCTGACGCGACAGAGCCTACAGCGACGTCAGATACATGCATTGTTTATCAATGTTCAGCCAGATATGCTAATTGCTGCTTCAGACACAAGCAAATTCAAGTGGCCAAAGTAATTTGTCGAAGGCTGCATCGAATATGTGGGGGGAATCGGGACCTCCATCTAATACAATGTTCCTTAGGTCTCCCAGAGTTTCCATCCCAAGCAGGACCTCGATCCGTTCAGCCGTGTTTGCACAGCGAAGTTCTATGAAGCCGCGTGACAAACTGACAGACGTCGGGAACATATCGATCGCAATAGTCCGTATCTTATGCATTCGATGCGGCCTAAAACTAACACGGAATTAGCTAACGGTCAAGTTGCAGTTAAAGGTGATGCAGTGGCTGTAGAGATCGAGAGGTCGCGGGTTCAACTCACTCCTACTCGGGCAATGCTGCGCAACAAGCTTAGGCAAGCTGCTCACACATTCGTGCCTCTCACACGTGCACTTCACGTTGATCGTAAAGTAAGGTAACGTCGCAATGATCTAAGTACCAGCGTTAGTAGGGCCTATTAAAAATGTTCTCAAGCGTTTAAAGCTGACTATCACAACAGAACCTGACAAGATGGCGCCGGGTCTTGTCGACGTCCAGAACATAGACCGAAGAGCACTCAGTGCTGCGGCGGTGTTTGTACGACCACCAGTGTGCCGGATGTAGTCCAGTGCTGTCAGTACTTCTGCTCTCGTGGCGTAATCATCCAACCGGAAGTCGATGTCGACAGAGTCGGCCCAAGATATGGCGCCGACCAGAGTTCGATCAGTGGCGATCTCCAGATCTGACACGACCTTGACAATCAACCGACTTGATTGCGTCATCAGATGCAATGTTGCCGTAATAAATAATCGTCCCTCAGTCAACAACCAGCTCCCGGTAAAGTTCCGAGTTTAGCCGACGAGTCTGACGCCGGGTTTATAAGAGTAGATATACTCCGTCTCCTGGACGGATGCAGCAAAAAATGACTGAATCATGGTTGTAATTTCTTTTGGTTCGTGTGTTGTATTTAGCATTTTTAGTTTTTTTGTTATGTGTTGGTTTATTGTGTATAGGCTACTATGTTCTATATTAATTTATCCGGTGCTTCACATCCGATTCCTGGGTGTGTATTTGTCATGCTGCCATAAAGTTTACTTGCTTACTAACTTAATTACTTACAAAGGCACACCGCGTGATCAACCAACCAAGCTTCGACCATCATTGAGCCATTTTCGCGTACTACACGTACAACGTTGGGCAGATGACTGAACTTGCCCGACATTGCATCGGCTGATAAAACTTAATTCAAGCGAATCGACTACAAAGTGAAAGTAACCTTTTTGATGAAGCTGATAACGGCCGGAAACCGTTCGTGTCGAACGCTGCCCGATTTGTCTACTGCAAAGATAAGGTCGACGATGTTGCTGCAGCCTGAAAATCATTCATTCAGTTTCCAGTAAATGTGCAGTTGGGGAAACTGAAAATGCTGGACATGAAAATGCAAGACGTGAAAATGGGGACAGTGCATAGTGCGTCTACTGCTGACCGAACACTTAGGCCTAAATCTATTTGCAGAAAATGCAAATTTTCAAATAAATGCAAATTTAGTCCATCGATAATGCGTACTCGTACGTCCGTCTATACGTACGACTTTATTGTCTGCTGTGTAATTGTGTATTTTACGTGTTGTAGCTAGTTGACTGTCACAATGACAGCAACAGTGAGAAGCTTATCAGACTGGTGTATACTAACGTCGTTGACAATGACGCCCAGTAAAGCGTAGTGCCGAACACTGACACACGTAGTCGTCATCGATGACGTCATTACATACGCCGCCATTGCGACACGGAAACCTCGCTGCGCATGCTCCGTTGTCTACAAATCAGTCACAGGTTCACAGGCAGGATGCGCGAACAGCTGCTTCCAGAAATGCAAGGTAAACGACAAGAAAAACAACACGATAGCAAACAAGTGGCCACAGTAATGTAGTAATGGCCGCATCGTGGAGCCATCTAGCGAAAACTCACCGAACAGTCACCCGCGTGATAGACACGCTGACAGACTGACAGACGCCACGATCATCGAGTGCAGTAGTCCGCATCTCATGCATTCAATGCGGCATAAAAATAGTAGGATAATACTGTTCAATGTTTTATCTTGCTATCACAGTTCTTCTACTGCATTATTGGTATTAGCAAGTATGAAAATTATTTTTGTAAATTTGCACTGAAACCCAGAAAAGTAGTAAAAAGTTGTGGCAAATGGACTCAACGACGGACGGACGGACACCACTCCTTATTTTCTATGTCTCTCTTTTTGTCCAGGCGAAGACAAATAAACTTGGCAGTTTCGGGTAGAAAGAAACGTAGAAAGAGAGAGGGGGAGAGAGAGATGGCGTGTCGTACTGTTGCAGAGAGCGTTTGCGACGGGTTGACGCGTGTTGCCGAGTGACTCGAAGTTTGGACTCAGAAACATTCGACGCGGCCTGGCGTCGTCGCTGATCGCCGTCTGACTACGACTGATTGTACGCAGTTCTCTGAGGGCCCACGTGTCCCCCGCCACCTCACCGCCTACTCCTACCACCATCAGCTGGATGCCGGACCTCCAACAGCGATCAGCCTCCATCCTAGTCGCCGCCATGTCGTTCGATCTGTAACGTGTAACGACGACCAGCTCCGTGAGTAGTTATCAGTGGTAATTCTGGGGTACTAATCTGGCTTGAGACACAATACAAAAACAGTGGTAGTAGCATCTTCCACTGATAATCAAGAAAGTCGCATAATTTATCCCCAGTGATCTATCAAAAAGACTAACATTTATTTCTTCTTAAAACCGCAGCCAAACGCCATTTTTTCCACTGTCAGCTAATGTGTATTTTTGCAATTTACTGCCAAGACTTACCCCAGCGGAATAATTAATTATCTCAAAACTGATGCTAAAAGCCTGAAACGGCGCCTATGCGACTGTCGTGCAGTGTGAAATGCGAGTACCGTGGTACACGTACACGCACCTGCCGTCGACGACGATGAGCGCCGCACGTCGTCTCTGACTCTGTGACGCGGCGGCTGATGTCAGCATCTGATGGACGACGCTTAGTGCGCTGGCCGTATCAGTCGACGACGCCGCCATGTACGCCGCCGACAGACTGTCGAGCGTCCGGTAGCTGAGCTCGTCAGTCAGGTTCAGAGCGACTCGTGGACGGTCGGAGAACGTCACGACGCCGAAGCGTGACCGTCGGTCGAGACTGACGACCAGTGACTTGCAGTAGTCAAACAGACGCACCATGTTGGCTCTGCCGATACTGGTCGACGTGTCGACTGCCAGCACGAGATCGACCGGCTGTCTGCATACTACACCACACACACCGACAATAATGCAAACAGCATCTTGGACAATCCACGGTACACGCTTGTGGTGAAATCACGAGACATAGGCCTATTATCTGCCTGATTGAAAGCGTGTATGCGGCTGTTCGTAGTAGAAAATGGTAAAGATATAGTGAAACAAAGAATGCACTTATGCAGCTAAAAGATGCGGACTCAGACGGACACATGTGGGGATGTCAAAAACCTGCTAGAAGAGGCAGAAGACCAGAGAAGATACGTCACCTTGACTGCAGTGCTGTCCAGCGTAGCCGTCATAACAGCGACAGAACGCAGAGCCAGGCGCGTCTTGACACTGTCTTGATGTGATACTGCATTGGTTACTCCGACAAGCACCTGTCATAGGCCACGACCACACAACACGGCACCGTAAGCCAATACATACTCATAATAGCACGTCATACGACACATACAGCCTCCAAATGAAACCCAATGGCAAAATTCAGTGACCACGGCGCGTTGGTGACAACGTATTTCATCGCTTTTGCAATATTTCATGCATTCTATCAGCCTAAGTGCGTCGCTAATTAATGCGGCGGTAAAGCCTACAGGGTTGCATACGTTTAAATGGTTGGATACCGCGCATAGCCGTGCCTTCGCCTCGCTTCTGTTCGTGTATAGTCCGTAGCGTTCTACAGGCGATTTCACAAACAACGAACACTGCTCTGCTTCGTTTAACGCAGCCAGATTAAAGGGATAGTAGAAACCAGGCGGTAGTAAGTAGTGAGGCGTTGTTTCCTGCCAATCTAACCGCGATATGTATATAGATGAGCGTCGTGAGATGCTACGTTACCGCGACAACAAGGGGTAAAAGTGGGCCGGCACTAGCCGGTAGTCCGTACCGGCTGATGCCATCAGCGTGCCGGCTGATAGTGCGAGCGTGCCGGCAAACTTCATTGATTTCTGGTATTAGAAAGAAGTCCTTCTTACACTTTACTATGCGAAGGCGAAGTAGTATTATAGTGCCACCTGACCCTTCGGTCCACTTTTACCACTGCGCGACAATACGACTTCTGTGATACGCGACAGTTTATACGAGAAGGGCTCAGATAGCGATGAAACGCGCAAAACAGGTCGTGAACACTGAACCATCAAGGTCATTTGTACCGCTTTGACCGGAGAAGCTGACTCTGCGATTGACATTAACGTTATAGGCCTGTAGTAGGCCATTGCATAGTATGTAAATATGTTATGTTTTCAGTTAGAGTGGTGTTTCAGGAATGAACTATAACGCGTAGTTGTCTTTACTTATTTCGTTTTGCAAACTGTCATACAACTTTCTCTCTGAAACGAACTGCGAGGGAACGGTATCCAACCGGCTGTAGGTCTATTGTGCGGTATCGAACTGCGCGGGATAGCACTGCGCGGAAACGCAGCGCGCGGAAACAAATTGCGCGGGAACGGGGCCCGCCCGTTTAAATGTCTAATCGCCCGGCAACTAATCCAATCTTAACTCTAACGATACTATAAACTTAAAGCTAGTTTTATGGCAGCCAATATACTGTCGCAGTAGATATGTGTCAACTGCTACAGACCGTCGCAGACAAGGGAGTGAATCGTCCTAGCGAGTTGCTGTGAGTCAGTGTCCGTGACTACTCGACGTCTAGTGATGACGCTGCGTGACGTCGGGTAACTGGCGACAGAGTGCAGCTGCTGACTGTCAACCCACCACGTCGGACCAACCGCCATAACCACCACCATCACTCCCAGCTCCACCTTCAAACGCTTCACCTGTACAACGTGAAAACGCATAACACATCGAGATGATCTTCACTGGTTGCCAGTTTCTGACAGAATAGTTTTCAAGCTCTGCACGATCGTCTTCAAGTGTCTCCATTAAGCCGCACCGCAGTACCTCCAGGAGCTGTGCGTTCCAGTTACAGCGAGTACTAGTCGCCGCCACCTGCGCGATGCCGCTCGTGGGGACTTACAAGTGCTTGCCTGTCGTACGTACAGCTTCGGACCACGGAGCTTTGTTGCCTGCGCTACAAAACTGTGCAACAATCTTCCATCATCACATCGTGATCCAACACTGACACTTACACGTTTCTGTAGCAGGCTAAAGACACATCTCTTGGGTTCGGCCTACAGACGTGCACTCATAACTGCTTAGACTATAAGAGCGGCGCGTTATAAAATTTCTCATACATACATACATACATACATATATATATAGGTTGTTCCAACTGTGCTGTATTCCCTAAAGAGTCGTTTCCACCTTTGCGCTGCGCGGGACGAACGGCAGCGGTGAAAATGGTTTGCACTAAAATAGCCGGTAGTTAGCGGTTTTAAAGGCCGCACCGAATGCAGCGTGGTGTGTCAGTCACTCTATCTGTCTGTCATGCGGCTGCGCTGTGCAAAAACGGCTGAACGGATTGAGTTTGGCGTGGAGACTCTTGCAGACTCAAGGCACCTTGTATTGGATAGGGGTCCCGATTTCCAATTACGTAGAGGGTGTCGGTCAGCAAGGAAGTTTTGCCCATTATAAAGTATGGGAACAGAATATATTTGGTGTCTCGCATTCGATTCGAATAATTAAGAGCTGATATATTACCTGAAACTGAGTCGACAGTGGGTCTTTACTGGTAGTGCCGTCAGTAAGTAGGATGACGTACTTGGCGGCTGAAGGTCTGCTGCCGCGATTCATGACAAACACGTCAGTGTACAGACGCTGAAACCCGGCTGCCATGTTCGACCCAGTCCGGTCGCTCAGTCGCAGCTGATTCACTAACGCCAGGATGTCACGGCGTGATGTGAACCTGTGACAGAGAGTTAAGGTGATGCAGCGCGTCTTCATGAGGGAACCTCGTCGCGGAAGCGCTCGTGTATGGCAAGCATTGTCAAGGAAGCATACCGTTTTACATGCCACCCACGCGTTTGTCCACGAATGGATTGAATCATGCATCTGCGTTCCCAACTAACGCTGGTCCTCATTTACCGACTCCAGTTGGATAGGAGGCTGAGTTGGCCTAGACATCGCAACGGCGAGTAAACAGTCCGTCCAGCACCGTTACGTGGCGGATGTTGCAGTTGTTAGCTGTTCATACGGTCACGTCTCACTGGGTAAGTAGGCGTACGCAGCTAGCCCACAGCTGCTACACGGAGCGTAGGGGTTACGCGTCGAACTCACAACCTCATGACCGCCACGACGCTAACCACTGCGACACCGAGTCGCCCCGTTGTGTTGTGTCACTTGTCTGTGTGCTAGAATGTGTTTGAGTATTCGTGCACGCTTTAGCACACTTCGTTACCGTACCGGTACTCAGTTTTGGTTCTCACTACCGGTGATAGTCTGGAAAAAAAACTCACCTCGAAATGACATGCTATGTGTCGAGTGGGACGTTAAACCCGACTGACTCAAACGCGATGACGTCATCAGTCTATGCGAACCGAGGTTACCTGCCGAGGTAGACGTTGACGTCAGCATGTTGTGCGTAAGTGACGACGGCGACGCGCACGACGCCCGTCTCAACACTGAGTAGGTTGACGACGCGGGACGCCACCGACCTCAGCGACATCAACTTTGACATGCCGATATTCGCCGACGTGTCCAGCATTATAGCGATGTCCGTCTCGCGTTGACAGCCTGCACGACACGACGTGAAGCTATACGAAATAGAGATCCCTTACTACTGCAAGACACGGAGCCCGATTATTCTCCGCTGCCAGAATCCGAAAAGTAATTGCAAACGTGCGCCACCGCATAAACCACCCGTACATCGAACATAAATAATGGGCCAGAATCCAGGATACGGCGCTAGTCCTAAAATCTGACAGTTTCGGATAGTGGGCTGTTGCCCCAACTATATGCACTCCACACCTATCAACACTGCCATCGATTTTATATACACCGAAATGATTGATTATTACCAAGAAATGGAGGCAGTGGCTGTGTTGTCGTCGTCGTCGACGGAGTTGTAGTAGTTGTTGTAGTAGTTGAAGTTGTCGTCGTTGTCGTTGTGGTGCTAGTCGTGCTGGTAGGTGTGCGTATTATCTGCGCAGGTGTAGTCGTCTGGCATGTCACCAGCATGAGCTCAGACAAGATAGCATCGAGGTCCTTGAAGTCAGCCACCGTGAACACAGTCTTGTGTTCTCCTGGAGGTGACGCTATACCTCTCAGTTCTTCTTCGTTAATGTCTCTCCCGATACCCAGACCTTTACGATCGACAAAACATCATAAATAGACTCACTGTGGAAACTTTTCAACAAAACGTTAAAGACAGTATACCACAGTCTTTTACCACCCCAACCTAAGTCGCCTCAACCTTTCATCCCTCCGGGCTCGGAAAAATGAGGACCACTTTCGGCTTGGAAGGCAAAGGCATGGTTCGTACCGTTCGTGGATAAACACGTGCATAGATAACACTTTGAGATCTTTCACAACGTGTGCCATACCTCAGCGCTTAGGCGAGTTTCCAGTTTCCAAGTGTCCGCACCTCTACCTTTCACCTTTACTGCATCTACGCTGCTTTCATAGCACTCATCGAGTTCCGCCAGCTACCGAAGACGCATTTGTTAAGTCCATGTCCGCGGTACCTAGAGACTGTGTGCTCCCAGTCTCCAGAGCACCGTTGTAAAGGTAAAGGCGAAAGGAGAGGACATTTGATATAGCGCCTCTTTATGAGGCAACTTTATCACAAAAGCGCTCAGGTGTGGCACGCGTTGTCAAGGAATCACACAGTTTTACTTTACGTCGTGTACTTACTAAAATACTGAATCAAGTTTGTAAGATCTAGAAGCTCAGACCGATGATGTGGATGCCGCGCCGTTTAGCCTCGTTGGCGTACGGGATCGTCAAATGCGAGTCGTAGGTCGAACGCCCGTCGGTTATGACAAAAGCAGTGTCAGGTACTTGGGGTCGGTCGCCATTGGCAACGTTGAACACTTGCGTCATCATGACGTAAAGACCTCCTGATGTGTTAGTGTTGGCGTCCAGAAACGGCAGTCTGCGGCGCATGCATGTTGACAGCAAGTGTTTATGTGTATATTCAATAACTAAAATTGTAGCTGATGACAGCAAAATAACAGAGTGATCATGTGACAGCATCACTATACAGCATTTCAGGTTGACTGCTCGGGGTCACAGGGTCAGAGAAAGACACCAAAGTACATGACGGAAACTGTGGAAAAGACATGGGGAGGCTAGAGAAGGCCAAACAGAGATGGAGAAAAGTTTTAGATCGTGAGATGTGGCCATGGGTGTGGCATAATGTTTAATAAGCTTTTGCTCCCTCGTGTAGGAAAGCAAAGAAAAAAAGTAGAAGTAAAAATGCCTCAATTAAACATGATACTGACCTATCAATGTCGTCCGTCATATCAGGGATGTTGTAATGCTCATTGAGGTAAAACTGTACAACCCCTTCATTGCCGAATTCCACCATACCAACGCGGACCCTGTGTTCGCCGATGTCCAGCTGGCCGACGACTCTCTTGGCGAAGTTCTTGACGCGATCCCAGTTGGTTTTGTCTTCCTCGTTGATGCTTCCAGATGAGTCGATGACGAAGGCGATGTCAGCCATCGCGTGACACGAAGAATCGCCTGGAATGCATGCATGATAGTACTGATGTCTTGTATGCCCATCGGTTTCTGTACTTCTGTGAACAATGTTGAACGCTCAAATGCTTTATGCGGGCCGGAGCCCAACTAAATTTTAGACCGTTTATGTCGCTATGTCATATTTATATACAACATGCTAGCTATAACTTGTAGTCATTTGACTCATTTCTGTTGCGATGTCGGCACTACATTCAGTTTTTACTTGCATATAACTTTCTATATTCGTGGTTTTGTTCATCAGCTAGACGGTGTTTTAAATCGCATTTTGGCTTTTCCAAATGCTTAAAATTTTGCATGCATCTAGTGAACAAAACGTTGCCGTAGGCCCGTTTTTGGTTCATCTTGCAGACATTGTTGGCCTGTCGTTTTGGGGCCCACGTTTCATTTCTCTTAGTTGTTTTTCGCGCTGCGGGTCGTTGCCCGGACTACGGAGACGTCGCTGACAAGTGCGTCTATTGCTCTCAGCGGCGCGAATTTTACATTTGCGTCTGCGCTGTCTGAATACCTGACCGGCAGAGGCGCTATCATCACGCGCGTGAGCTGGCTGTCTGAAGGTACAGGACAGTTACTTTACGTTTGAGAAACGTCGGAGTAAGACGTGCTGCACTTTTACTGTTGCAATAGAACAGTACGAGAAAGTTCTGCCGTTCTGACGAGGCGAACTTTCTGCTACCAACTTCAGCTATCGTGCTGATACAAGCTGAGGAGACAAGTCGCGTATTGGTGTGACGTCGCCAACAGTCACTGGGTGTTGCTGACTGGTGGACGTCGTCGTTGATGACAAGTACCGACGCCGACGGTCTCCACTGGGGTCAATGAAGCCGCCGCCGTCTCGCCGCGGAGTCTGCTGCACCTGACCGACGCCACCTTCCATGTTGCTGCGTATGCTGCTGCTTTTCTATTTACTGTTTTAGTTGCCGCAGTTTCCCCTTTTGGTTTCAGTTGGCCTTATCAACAGTAATAACTCTGTGGGACACCCGTTGTGTATAATATTGTGTACTTTAATGTATTATATGCTTGATATTATATTAATCGTTGTCCCCTACACCGAGCCGTGTTTTTGATAGCATCAGCAACGCATGTAACAAAGTTCATGCCAAAAATAAAATTATTAATGGATTCATCGTAATGAAAAATTTAAAATGGAAACTACTGAAAGTAATTAGACTAAACCTATTTGAGTTTTATTTTGATTTTAGCTTTTTATGTCACAAACAGTTGTACTTCTTCATTTTTACAATTTTCGCCACTGTCAACCATTTCTCTGTGAAGCATCGAGAAAACCCGCATCTGCAACAAATGTCATTACGATGTCGTGTCGTTAGCATTCCACACAGCGAAAAGATGCTTTCGACGTAACTATTATAGACCCAAGTTGTATATGTTTTTCATTTTGCATGCATATTTTAGTGTGATTTTATTTCGTTTCTTTTCTAAATTTTGATTTTTATACAGCTTTTGTTATCGAAATAATTATCAAAATTCACTTGCCGTTAACGAAGTTTGATATATTCACTTTCAGTTTGTTAGCAGAATGTATGAAATCGGCCTATCACCGAGGGAAACAGCAATTGCTTGAATTCAATGACTGAGTGAAGACTTACCGGGTCTCGGTTCTACTTGTGCGATCACGTGACACACAAGAATGAGTGACGTCAGAGCCAGTAGCCCACACCGCACGAATGATCGCTACAACAACACATTCAACGTCGTTTAGACCGTCTCCCGTAGCACAACAGTATAGTGAATGTGTTTGATAAACCGGCGGAATAGTAGCCGACGGCATGAAAATCTAAGTTAAAACTGTAGTGCTCAGGACTGGTAACGTTACATTGTTAGCTGATGAAATCAACTTAATTATTATTAAATGCAGTATACAATGTCAGGCTTCTAAATTTAACGTATCTTTACTGATCGATATTTGATGCACAATTTACGCAGTTTAAGTATATACCCTTACTGGTAAATGCCCGACCGACAACATCTTGATTCACGAAAAAGTCAGTTTGGCACGATGTCTTCTGCTGTTGTAGCTGACACTGGTGCTGTCTACTCGTTACTCCTGGTGGACGATCGCCTTTTTACGCTCAATGCAAAAATACTGCTGATTAATCTACTAAGCAAGGGTGTGGTTAGCTTTGACACAGCACAGATACGAGAGACCTACAGCATCGCACTATATCGCTGCAGCCAGTCAGGGTGTGTAATCTTGGTGTCAAAGTCGCTTTGTTTCTGGCGTATTCTTTCACTCTCTCCAGTTTTCCTATCATACGTATCTTTCTGTGTCTTACATATTTTTGCGTTTCCTTTCGTTACTAACGCTTTAGTCCACGAGGCCACGCAAAACAATGCAAAGTGATTAGATCGTTGTGAATAATTTCATCTGTGTGGTTCTGGTGTTATAGACGTTTTCATTGAGGGAGTTAATCAGTGTCTGTCTGCAAGTTTCTGTCGGTTTTGTATGTATTGTATATGCGTATCCGTCTTCGTGACCAATAAACGTACAGAGGCCTATATTAAATACTACTAAAGTTATAATCGAACTGCAGCCTAGTTCATGCATTTCATGTGCTTGCTGTCGATAATGCGTTCAGCGAATTCGGTGCTTATTTCGTCTAATGGACACAAGAAGCATCAACAGTCAGAACAATACAGGATGGCCCAAAAAACTACACATTTCCATTTGCTTGATGTTAAATTGATATAGCATCAAGCAAATGGAAATGTGCAGTTTTGGGGGGCCACCCGGTAGAACTAACTTAGTATAGGCCTATAGGCCTAATTATAGCTGGCATTGTTCGTCAAAGTTTCATTAGCAATTCCTATATTAAAATCTATAATAGACAGTGTACTCTTGTCTGTCAGTTCATAACTATTTAAATAACTACTACATTATGATCCTCTAGTACCGCCATTACGACAACGCCTGTCGACTTCAGATATAGCGCCTGACGAACAATGTAAGCCTGAGCTGTGTTATGGCGCCTGACTGCACGCACTGATGGCTTTTTTCTACGCGACAAAGTCGAAATAATTTTTGCGTCGCTGATGGAGCACAGAGCACCAAAGCCGGAGGCTGGGCGGATGGAGTGCTGAGCACTGTGTAGTCAGTTCAGGGTAATCTACATTTTTATTGTTTGTCTAATGTGTGAGTGTGCCAGTGAGTAGTGCGCCAGTGCGAAAGGATTTGTATAAGAACTTGCACTGACTGACAGTCATCATCATCATCTGCTGCTGCTGCTGCTGCTGATAAGACAAAGTCGTCATAGAAACTGGCTATCTCAGCACTTGTCGTCGTCATCATTATCAGAGAGGCAGTCCCACTCGACACAGTAGAACATTACAAAGACGAGTCTTTCCGGGCAATCGCTTGCACTGGTGCCTACTGACAACCGAACTTGCAACATCCGAGAAAAATACACAAAACATAAAACTGAAACGAAAAAAATTTGACTTTTGTTAAAGCGAAACACGCTGAAGGGAGCAAGAAACATAAACCGAACTAGCAGGCGCGTTTGAATCTTACTGTTGTTAGTAGCGTGCTGATGACTGTCGACGGATAATACAATACAATACAACACAACACAGAGCAGCTTAGTTCGGATAAGCTGAATCTCGATTCCCGTCCAGACAATCATCACAGCTCAGATGTCGTCTAATGGGGAGCAGGGATTTGCAATCACCATAATCTATATATAAGGCGGTTTCTGTGTATGTACTGTACGTGTGTTTCTATGTTAGCTTATAACTCGGGAACGGGTATAGGGCGATTGCCTCCAAATTTTCAAGGTAGCTCCGAGGCGCCCCAGAGATTATTTTAGGCGCAAAAATATGGGGGTTAGGGGTAGGGTGGGGGCTTCGGGCGGTGTAGGGT
>Ga0126335_1001105_pt1 | contig 14534 bp, 11 predicted proteins | sample OlaspJWI45metaG_FD_108409 | JGI IMG/M metagenome (GOLD analysis project Ga0126335, IMG submission 108409) | Marine gutless worms symbiont microbial communities from Oahu, Hawaii - Olavius sp. 1 OAHU.JWI-45 metaG | ecosystem: Host-associated > Annelida > Digestive system > Unclassified | place... | reverse complement strand
GATATATCGATATCGTATGGGTAACAACTAAAATATCGGTAATTGTAGATATTTTTTTACCTTTGCAGACTGTTTAACGAGACAAATAATACTAATAATATAAGTAAAATTGGGTATCTCACTTGGCAATATGATGCATCGTTACATCTCTGTGGCAATTGGTCTCTACTAGCCAAAGCAGAAATTGGTTTGACACTTTGGCATTATCTGCTACTTAGTTTGTAATGTGAAAAGGACAGAGCTGTACAATACTAAGACTGAAGTGCAACAGCGTGGATGCCATGGATGATACTGTCGATGTTGTCTAATCTCCAAGGTAAAAAGCGAAAAACGTTGGGCACTTTCAGTTTCTCAAAGTATGGGTAGGCCAAAGAGCACTGCAGTTAATAATATCTATATCAGTATCGATATCGCCAATATTTTAGATTCACAAATATCAGTAAATATCAGTATTGGCAAAGACGATATCGACTCAGCTCTGGTTATGCTTGTTTGAAATTGGCTCAAACTGGCATCTTGTTTTCAGTGTTAATTTATTTTTAACGTAAAAGGTTTATGAGTTAGTTGATGCGTAGAATTGGTTTAAGTGATTTTTGTATTTGTGCTGTGTAGTGAATGTTTCATTAAAAGAACTGCTGATGAAGCTGCTGAAACGCTGGAAACATTCGGTGAAAGAAGATCGTATGCACCAGTATCTAGTCCGGGTGTGTAATGTGTACTTACTATAGGTCTATCTGTAGATATTACTTGTGTTCAATTCCAAAGAGAGGTTTCATTTCACGATAAAAGTATTATATAATATTGATTTTTGTGAAAATCAAATAATAATCGATTAGTAATAGATTATCGGTTTTGGTGCCCAGCAAATGCAAGCAGAATGCTAGTTGTGGGCCACTTGCGGCAGAATTACATTCACTTCGGTCCTTTTTCTAGGCAAGGATCGAAGTGGACCAAGGACTGAAGAGGCTGAGTCACTTTGGTCTTTAGGACCAGTCTGACCATTGCAAGGATGGAAATGACCCTTGCAAGGACCGATCTGAACGTCAGTGATAACCGGCGTATTTTACAATTATTTTTATTTAATATATTACTGAGTACTGACGGCATACTTATAGGATACTGACTTGACTGCAGTGTTTTGTCTTTGCTGTCATTGCTAAAGTAGTGTATTCAAACGACCTGTGAATAATAGCCAGGAATGATTTGAATTTCTGGACTTCATTCTGCACACTTTTGTGTTAAAAAGTCGTGGTATTTTGCTGGTTTTTGTGCAATGTGCATGTAAACCTACTACTCCTTATAATGCTTTGTTCATATTCAAGTTAAGTTATAGCCTACTTCTTTAAGTTCGTCCCTTCTATAAGTTAATTGACGTCTGAAGTGGTCCACAAAGATTGTCGTAAATTTTGCAGCAGTCTGTGTTGAGGCAAGAAATGAGACATCTCCAACAGCTACATCACACAACTGCTGTGATGTATGCTTGTACCGACTGCTACTAAATGCAGCCCCCTAACGTGACGTTGCAGCTCAGATGTAACTACTTCTCTGCAAAACTGCTAAACGCCATTTCGGCACTGAAGTCGGCAGGATAAAAGAAGTCTGCAGCCATGCGTCTAACCCGAAGTCTCAATCTTTAATGTGGACTTTGCTTCCAAATCTCGCCACAAACATCGCCAACTTAAAAACCCCTGCTTTGAAGTTTGCTTGTCTCTATTGCCGCAGCATTCCATTGTCACAAGTACAAAGTAAACCGCGCTTCTGTTGGATAATTTCCACTAATTGTCGCACATAAGCGCTAACATGGATAGGTTGGATCGTAGGACCAATGATCTAGCAAGCTTACAGCAGTTTGTAAAGACAGATTTTTTTCGCAACCTTTTCACCACTTCTCCTGTTTTATCTACACAAGGACCGAAATGGCTTAGTCGTGACTAAGACTGAAGTGGCAAATGACTGAACTGGATGTGCACATCGGTCTTAGACCGAAGTGACCATGGACTGAAGTGGTGCAGTACCGAAATGGCCACACACCTTGTGGCAGTTGTTGTGTTACGATAACTAAACAGCATGATATATGTCATGGCCATGGAAACAAGCAACACAAAAAACATGGCAGCTGGCATCAAGGACCACAAGCCATTCTTCATTGGGCACTCTGGGTGGCTATTGTTTACTTGTGACCAGTGATCAGGAATATGTTATGAGACAATAGTGGTGGATGTGTGGGGAGGTACCAGTTAAGTGACCAAATGTGCAGTGTGCACATGGCTGTGCATGATGCTGAAACTTTAACATAGGGCCAGGTGGTCTACCGTCATTGCCACATTCTGCTGAACACAGAGACAACAGACTAGCTTCACAGTCAAATATCTTGTAATTATACAATGTATGGCAAGTTTTAAAGGATGGCTGCATTTAAGCAGTGAAAGTATTTCGTAATTTAAATTAAAAGCTTGCTACCTCATGCAACAGTGGCAAAAAAAAACTTGTTGAACGGCTGTGTTGTGACTACAATATATCGAGTATGTGTGGACAAATTTAGTCACCATACTTAGAATCAAAGATCAATTAATCATAGCTCACTTAACATCCATAATTAAATAAAATGTGTTTTGAATGCTGCAATTGCTACATGCTAAACTGTATACTAAAATGTCACAAATGGTGTACTATTGTATTAGGTATTTTACCTGTGCCTGATCAGAACAAAAGTACAGTGTAGTGTCTTACATTCCACATCAGTTCGTTCCTAAGGTTTAACAGTAGATTACATATTTGTCCAACCACATTCAGTGTGTTGCCTAGATGTAGGTCATCTACAGTTAAGATTTGTGGTTATAACTGTTGAGTATATTTATGTGGTCTGCATGTTTTTTTTCAGTTCTGTCACACTTATTCGGAAATAGATGCATGGGAGTTGGAAAGTCTTGGTTTTCAACGCTGCAAAGCAGCAACTAAGTTGCGTGTCTTGAAGGTGCGTACCATAAAAAAGAAAAAATATTGCTTGAAACTTCCTTGTGATATGAAATTTTTTCAAGTTTTATTTTTGCAGAAGAAATGTAAATATTTGATATAATTTTTATTGTATATTTTTTGCAGTATTGGCTGTTACATTTTTTGAATGAGAATGTGTTGAGTTTGTTCAACAATTAGTGTGGCTGTTTGAGAAATAAAGCATAACTTCTGTTCAGTATACTCATGCATATAAAACCATAGTGCATTAAAATGGCAGCTGCTGTTGTAGTATTTCTACTTATCTGACCAGTTTTCTGTGTCCTCCCTGGTTAGATGTACTGGATGTATATGGCTGGTGATTGTGCTGTGCTGTTTAAGTTGTAAAACGTGTCTAGTTTGCAAAAGATTTTTTGTGGTCGCTGAATATTAAACTGGTCTTACATTCTTCCTTAGATTGCATACAATATTTATATCTTTTGAATCATCTGTATCATTTGAAATTTGAATGCTTTTTGACATGTATACATTGATGGATATCCGATTGTGAGTATTGTGACTGTGTGCTTGTATGATTGTGTATTGTGTATGATGACATATTTTTAGAATTTGCTGGAGTGTCAGTTTGATTACAATGTCAAGTTTAAAGAGAAAATAAATACGATTCCATCCGACGAGCTGCGGTGTTTGCCTATAGGACGTGATTTTATGGGGAAGGCTTATTGGTTTCAGATGGTAATTTCTAGTATTGTTTGTATTTTAAGCTACACTCATTTCGAAAGGTTTATGTTTATATGTTACACAGTTGAGAAGCTTGCAGTATTTAAGATCTGTTTCAGATTTAAAGACTTGTCACTGTGTTATATTTTATTAGCTGGCCCACTACAATGTGGGGTCCAGCTATAGTAATGGTTCGTGTTGTGTGTCTGTCCATCCGCCTGTGTGTCACAAGTGAATATCTCCGAGACTAAGCGAGATAGACGCATGGTTACTAGGAAACTCGAATAGGAATCCGGGCTTCCTGATTCAGAATCTGCCATCAGATTCGCGATTGCACTACAGCCATTTTGGGCAGTTTCTGCTTAAGACTGAAAATGACGGATACTGGGCGCGAGTGGAGTTCACGGGGACACGTGTCGTCTTAGCGGTAGGGAAAAAAACCACAACATGGGGAAATCCGATTGGACAGGGCCTATGAGATTGCTATCAGCACAGCCGTAGGACAGCACCACACTGGCTACTGTAGTGGGGCAGCTATTGTAACATCCCATAACAGTGTTTTACAGTTTGATGTTGTTTTAGAAGAAAATATTTAGAATTTTCTTCACAATTAGTATTAATTGTCTTCATTTGTAGGAAATTAATTCTTAGCAGAGATGGCATTTTTTCTTTCTGGAGTCGTTTGTGTTGTATGATGTATCTGATCTGATGTGCAGGACAATGATCTAAATATGCGTATATACTGCGATGAGCAAGATGACGTCCATAATGAAACGTGGCAAGTTGTCGTCACGTAAGTACATGTCAGTTATCATCTAAACTAAGTCATAGTACGACTGTCTTTCGTCGTGTTTTAGACCATAGCTTAATGTTGTTGCTTAGATTTACTTAAACTTAGGCTTAGAACTATGTGCGTGCTGATTTCCATATTGCATTTGAGTTCACTCAAACTCTGACATTTAGAAGGTTTTTTGACACATTATGTTTCTGTGTGATTGTGCTTGAATAGCATTTGTTAGTATCATTGCAGTTGATGGTCTGCAAAGACTCATCTCTGATATGACTTGTGATATGTTGACTGGAACACTACTGTGGACTAGATGTGTGAGAATTGCATCTTTGAATTGTCTGTTTTGGTAGTTTGGTGTGCTTAATTATTCTTACGTTTAAAATGTGTAAATTGCCAACCACAAGTTTTTTGGGCCACATCAAATGCATGAGATGCAAACTATTGTGATCAGTGAGCTTGTCATTTGTCAGTCTGTCTCTCACATGCCTTCACGTGGCTTCACTGTGCTAACACAGCTGAACGGATTGAAGTCCTGCTTGTGGAGACTCTTTGGGACCCAAGGAAAATAAGACGGGTTCTGATTTTCCTCATGGGTTTCATGGGTTCGATAAGGCCTTTGCCAGATTACTCTGTCAGCTTGTTTCGTGTTGCTGTAGAGACCGCAGTGAGCTGCAGAATCTGATTGCTGCATTGCAAGAACAGAAGTCGCACCACGGCGAGAAGAGTCGATCAGCAACTCCTAGCACCATTGAAAGTGACATTGCCAGCATTGAAGGTTTGTCAGTTGCTAGTAGGATGTTTTATTGATAATGTCATGATTTCATACCACCCACGAATGTAGCACATACGGTAATATTCAGTTACATCCTTATCCTCTCTTTGGTCTCCAAAAGCTTTGACCTAGAAACTTCTTTTTTGTGTTTTTTAGGTTAGAGGACATAGCAAGACTATAATTAGGTTACATGAAATGCATGAGATGCAGACTTAATTGCAATAAATGTTCCTGGCATCTGTAAGTCTGTCTGTCTGTCACATGTCACTGCACCTGGCTTCACTGTGCAAAAACAGCTGAATGAATCTTGGTCCTGTTTGGGGTGAAGGCTCTTGGGTGCTGAAGGCACATTGTGTTAGATGGGGGTCCCAATCCCCCGACGGCGAGGGGAGGCAAATTCAATGCAGCCTTTGCCAAGTTACTTTGGCTATTTGTTTTAATATTGTTTCGCTACTGAGTAGTTATTGCTGCAGTGTGTCTGTGGACACTGCAGGAGCTGGAACAGAGTTGTTGATGGGTGATCTGGCTGATTGTTACATGATTTGTCTGTACTGTTGCAGTGTGTGGCCATGGCGTTGCTAACGAAGCTTACGTATCTGAGGCAAGTTCAGATGAAATCTGTCTCAATGCATTGAAAGCTGTCACAGATGCAGAACCAAAGGCTGAAGATTCTGCCAGCTCTGTTAAAGAAGACAAGAATGCAGAGAAGTTTGTGGCTGTGAAGGTTGAGCCTAAAGAAAATAGCAACTGTCAGGTGGCTGCAGAGAATGAAACCTCAAAACTCTGTGTGAAAGCTGAATTCGATAACTCGACCCACGATGACAAAACTGTCGAAGTTAGAATTAAAGAAGAAGAACTTGATAGCAAAAAGTTGGTGCAGTTCACTGTTACACAGCAGCCGGCAGCTGAAGGTGTTGGCAATAGAGAAAGCAGCGGTGCTGCAGAAAATGAAGTTGGAACAACTCAGCAGTCTTGTAGTGACATGTTTGCTAGTTCCAGTGTGACTGATGAGTCTCAGCCAACAGACAAACTGGAAAATGTTAATTTGGAGACCAATGTCAATACTGCAGTTGAAAATGACAGTTGCGAAGCTGTTGCAAAAGTTGCATTGGCTGATGTAGGTAATGTAGATAGTAAAGAAACTGATGATAGACTTGGTGATAGTGTGGCTTCAGATATCATTTCCAAAGCAGCTTGTTGTACAGCAGGTAGTGATAAAAGCTGTGCCAGTGACACATTGTCTGCCAATACAGAACACGTAGGTCAAGAACAAAGCATCAAATCTACAACAGACTTGACTACCACTACAGAATCAAACTGTTCCCCATCTCCGCGGTTGAAGAAACTTGCCAGCAAGCAGTCAAAAACGTCGCCAACTGAGTCACCCGGTGAGTTGTTTGACATCAGCTAATCTGTACTTAAATTTGAGATGTTCTCATCAAAAATGTTCTGTCATGTGTTGAATGGGAATGTAGTCTGCTCCTTTTCTTTCTTACTAATTTTTCACAATTATAGATCGGTAATATGTCATCTTCTTTGGTACTTTTTGCAGAAGAAAGGCATTGTATTTATTTCACAGTTGTTGGAGCATTATCATGCCATGTATTGTATTTATTTAATTTTTTGCATTTATTTTATTGAGCTTTAAGCAGTAATGAACAATTGAGAAGTTGTATCATAGCAGCCAAGGCATTAATAAACTGTTATTTGGATAGACCAAGTTAGAGTACCATTGAGAGCTACATGAGCCTGTTGTTGCATCCTAAAATTGTTCATACGTTTTGTAGATGAAATGATGTGTTGTGCGCTTTACTAAAAAGAGAGTTTATTTTCAGCACAAAAGATGTCGGTGAAAAGAAAGCGTATGTCGTTCTGTCGTATATCGTCGTCGTCTTCCGAAGATGGCACTGCAGCAGCTGCTACTGAATCTGATCTTTCCGACTCCACGTCAGATTCCCACGCTCATTCTGCTGGCGAAGAGGAACCTCCGACGAAACGTAAACGGGACAAGGCATTAAAAACTGCCGCAGAACGTAACCAGAAGTCTGGCAGGGTGAAAGCCACTACTCCGTCTTCATCACCGAAGCATTCTGCTGTGCAGAAGGTACAGCACAAAGTAACTGCAGCAGTCCAAGATGTTGAAGAACCCAGTGTCGAGAACTTGTCAACTGGAAATTGCACCCAAGACATTGCAAATGATTCATTAGTGAAAAATGACGCCGAATTTGAAGAAACTAAACAGTATACGGATAGATCATCAGAAGACTCTCATAACTGTGCGGCAGAAAACACAACTACAGATAAGGTAGATAAGGCTGCTGATAATGAATCTGTTTTATTAGCTCAGCAAGGTAATGGTTCTGTAGTTGATGACTCAGATGTGGCTGGAAGGAAAGAATGCACTGAACTGGACTGTGTTACGTTGTCAGCTGGTGAATGTTTGTCAGTTGATGAAACCTGTCACAAAGAAAGTTCAGATGTCAAACTGAATTGTTGTTCTGCTGAGGTAAATGACGTAAGCAAATTAGCACGCAGTAACACTGACAGTGAGTGTAGTGGTTCCTTTTGTGATAAAACTGCATTGAGTGCGGTTTGCAGTGAAGATAGGAGTGCAGATGATGAACAGTCAGTAGATACTGAAACTAACAGTAAGAAGGATGATGTATGTGAAAATCACACCGAGGCATGCAGTGATGCTGTTACAGAGGCAAACGTTGTGCTGTTAGAGGCGTCGAAAGATGATGTGAAATCTGATAAACCTGTTGACAAGGCAGCAAGTAATAGACATCCTGCCAGTTGTACAAAGAAGCCTCGAGGCCGACCAAAGAAAGCAAACAAAAAGAGCCGCAAAAAACGCGAACATAGCAACGTTACCAATACAGCTTCTTTGACGGAAGTACAAGAAACTGACTGCGAGCCTACAAAGAAAAAGAAACTTGGTCGGCCAAGTAAGAAGTGTCAGTTAGCTCAGCTTGTAGCTGAACAGTGCGACAGCTTACCACAGTCAGAAGATGACATTCCATTGATTGAATTAAGGCGGTCAGCTCGAGCTAACAAAGGCCAGCGAAATCTTGACCAGCTGATCTTAGAACAGCCAAAGAAGAGAAATCGAGCAAAGGATGAGGAAACGGAAAGAAAACGGGCTGCAAAGGAAGAAAAGAGGCAAAAACGAGAGGCTGAACTACAGGAGCAGGCAGCGTTAAAGGCAAAGAAGGTCAGAATTATGTAATTATTCTAGCTATATGTTGTTGTTATCAAGTATGTTGTGTAGAGACTGTTTTATGCTACAAAGTTTTGTGTATTGTTTATTATTTTATTATTTATTGTGTATTAATTCTGTGGAGTTTCCTGTTCATATAAATAAAAGTAATGTAGTATCACTAGCAGTAAACATTTGAGTGCAGTTATCGTGAGCGTAAAATACTGATTGTGCTGTGATTGCAGAAGAAACGAGGAAAGTCGGACAGCGATGATGATTTTGTGCCAGGCAAGAAGGGTTTGTCGCGGAAGATGAGGGGACGTGGAGCTAAGAAGACATTACTGAGCAGTGATGAGGCTGCATCGTCAGATGCCACTGATGAGTTCTGTGGACTGTTTGAGTCAGAGGAGGAGGAGGAACTTCGAGCTTCATCATCGTCATCATGTGAGCATCTCGAGAGTGATGATGGTTCAGAGTATGTGCCTCGAGGACGCAATGCTCAGAGAGCTGCTGCCATTAAAGGTACTGTATAATTCACTCTACCAGTACTGCTAACAATTGCTCACTTGCTCTCATGTTCTTATCACTGCTATGAACTCATCAAGGCCCACACTGACAGAAATCTTTTATCTCCGATTGTGTATCATGTTAATGACTTTGGACATTTTAGGCTGCATCGAGTGCATGAGATGCAGACTGTTGTTACTGATGATCGTCGTGTTTGTCCGTCAGCCTGTCCGTATGTCTGTAGTCTGTCTGTCACATGGCTGAGCTCGGCTTTGCTGTGCAAAAATGGCTGTGCATATTAAGATGCTGTTTGAGTGAACACTCCTGTCCTGGGGCCACACAGAACATTGTGTTAGACGGGGGTACCAATCTTCCCACAGCGAGAGGGAGGGAGAGTTGGGGAAAGTTTTGCCAATTGTGGACCCACCACATATCTCAAGATTGGATGAAGCTAGAGACTTGAAATTTTGTGTGCTTATGGATGGCTTGGGCCTTAGCTTAAAATATGCAATGGTTGGTCATACAGGGGTCTGGGGTGGGGGCATGTGACCCACATTTAAATTTTAGGACCCCCTTCATATCTTTGGAATGGCTGAAGCTAGAGACTTGAAATTTTGCGTGCCTGTAGAAGGCGGGGGACCCTAATGCAAACTGCAAAACTAGGTCATAGCAGGTCGGGGCAGTGTCACTCGACCTACTTTTTAATTTTGGGACCTCTTTCATACCTTCGGAACAGCTGAATCTAGAGATTTTGCGTGCCTATAGAGGGCTAGGGGCCCTAATGAAAACTACCCAAAAGTCATGTCAGGGGTGGGGTCACGTGACGTACTTTTAACTTCTGCGACCCCTTGCATATCTACAGCTTGAGAGTCCTGCACGTGCAGTGTGTGTGGTGCATTTGGTGCAGCCTTTGCCAAATTACTTTGGCCTGTTCTCTATTGTTGTTTTAAATACTCTATAGCTACAGTCTTAATGTATAGTAGTTTAGTTTAGCTTCTGTCTATTTGTTATTTTAAAAAAAAATGTGTATTTGTACTTTTATTTGTAATCCATCTTATGCTGCAACATAATAAACCATTTTGATTTCATGTTATCTGATCTTTCCATCTGTCTGTGTGTCTACCATCATTCATCATTTTTGGTTTCTGGAGGGATAACTTGAGTTCTGTTGCGCCCAAAGTGGCCAAATTTCTCACATGTATAGGTACAGGCTAGCCTTGGGATTGCTTTGGGTTCAGGAGGTCAAAGGTCAAGGTTACAGCCAGATGGGCGTATAATGCCCAGCTCTGCAGTGCTCTTGTATTATTTGAGTTGAGTTACATTGTGAAGCTGAGTAAAGTTGATTGCTGTCAGCATCTCAAGGGTTGTTAATATTGCAGAATTGCTATTTGTATTTTAGTGATCAGCACTTGCTTCATTTGTATAGTTTGATGCATTGCAGAAAAGTATACAGAAGAAGTAGAAGACGACAAAATGGAAGATAAGCCGTGCACCCGATGTGGCAAGTCCAACCAGCCTGAATGGGTTTGTGTGCCCGTTACTTCTGTTATTTCTGTTTGTAATATTAATTATTAATATGAGTTATCTGTTGGCTACATTGTCTGTTAGAGGGCTTCACTGGCATCACTGTTAGCATGTTGTGGTTTCAGGTAACACTGTTGTTAGTTAGATTTAATCTTCGTTTGTGAATTGAAGTTTTTTTTGTTAACTTTTGGTAGTTATGAAATAATTATTTTTAGCACAATAATGGTCTGTGTTTTTATTTGCCAATCTGTCTCTGTAGCGCATGCAAATATCTCTGAAACTAAGTGAGATAGAGCTGTGGTTAGTATTAAACTGGAATAGGAGATGGGAATTCCTGATTCAGAATATGCCATCAGATTCATATTCGAGATTCCAGTAAATGCAGATGCCTGTTTTGTAATAATTTGCACAAGTGATGTACTTCTGTTGCAGATCCTGCTGTGTGATCGGTGTGATGCTGGCTACCACACTGCCTGTCTTCGGCCACCGATTATGGTTATTCCTGAAGACGACTGGTTCTGTCCCCTCTGTGAACATGTAAACAGCATGTGTTGCATTGTTAAAACATGTCTCTTAGAATGTGTGTCAGAACTTTGAATGTTATAATAACTTTGCTTTAATTATTTCCTTTAATTATGCAAATGTGGCATGCAACATTGTGTACTGTTAGCTTAGCTACTTTATTTATTTTAATAATTTATTGTGTAGATCGTACACATTTAAGAAATTAAAGATAAGAGGATCTGTAGTAATGATAACGATGATATTCCATTTCATAGCCATTTTGGAGAAAAGGTGCCGTGCCAAAAACTAGTGCATAAATTCAAGCAAGCTCGAGTCAGAGGCACTGGTTATATATGTGTACCTTTTGTCTTTATGGGGACAGTCTGGTTATTAATCAGTTGTGTTTGCATGTCTAATGAGGGAAGTATATGGCTGTTAAAGCTGAAGTGACAGTCATGAAAAGTAGTGAATCTGCGATTGTTTGCAGAGCATGTTGATTGAGAAGCTGCAAGAGCAGCTGAATGATTTTGACAAGAAAGCTAAATTAAATGTGCGGTTAATTCAGCGCAAAGAACGGCTCGCCTACGTTACGGTCAACTTAAGTAACATTCTTCCGGTAATTGTCTTAATGTTTTCTAACACGGAATGTAATTTACAATAAGCCTTCTTTGGAGTTTTAATCAGTTATTACTGTTAATTAATTATGTTGCTGAGAAAAAAGTGGAAAATGCTTTCAACTGTAAGCTGTAGATACTGTTTTTAATCCATATTTAATGTGCTTCTGTTGTCAATCAACTTTCTTTTATTGAGTAGTTCAGTCTACCGTACTTAACACCAATGCTTTGTCAGTTATCATTATGTGTTACAGTTTTCTTAGCATAGCTTATTTTTAGTTTATCATATACTTTTGTTAGTCTATTAATTGCTGTATTGGAGCTGAGCAAATATAGTGTTTGTTTTCCTAATGATATAAAGCATTGTTTATGGTATTTTATATCAGGATGACGAACATCGAGCTGTTTCTAATGCCTTTGATGCTGACTTGTACGAAGATGAAGCAAGCGAAGAGGAAGAAAGTACCAAACCTGTGCCTAGCTCGCAGTCATCGTTGCGCAAACGAGTCTCACGGTATCGTGCTCGCTACTCCTCTGTTTCTTCGTCTTTAATATCCTCCGACGACGAAGAACAAGAAGAATTGTCGAACATGGAGAGGAGACATGACAGGAGGAAGAAGGTGGAAGAACTTGTCTCGGAGGATGAGGAGAACTGGTCGTATGCAAGGAGGTCGTGTCGACGGCATAAGCTGATCAGCTACAACTTTGAAGAATTTGATCAGTTAATTAGTGGTGCTATTGAAGACGATGTCAAGGAACCAGACCTTACTCGTAAGTGCTGTGTTGTAGAAGTCTTTGTAATCTTTTGTGCTAGAATAACAGCCTTGGCTCGAGTTGTGTAGCCCATAATGTTTCGACAATTTTTTGGTTTAAAAGCACTGCTTAATCATACTTTGTTTATTAGAAAGATTCACATTGAATTGGTTCATTTCCTGCAGAGTTGCATTTTGATATGAAAGGGTTATTGACGAGGCATTTAATTATGTGTAATCTTCTGGCTTTAATTGTGGAAGGTACAAATATGGTAGTGGACTTTATTTGATGCTGCTGTTTCCATCCTGGCACTTATTATCTGGTCACCTGGCAACTTCATGTGTGTCGTGCCATTTACCAAAATCTGGGAACAGGTCATTCGCTGTTGCTGATCCTCGGCTATAGAATATGTTAGCAGCTTCTCTGCATTTGGTTGAAGACTTTGCTATTTTATCCATTTTCTGAAGGCACATTTGTTTAATTTAGGCTGTATTGCTTGGTGACTCTTCTTTGTTTTTAGGTGCTGTGTATTAGTATTCCTGAACTCAATCACTCACGTGATCAATTGTGTGTAGCACGACCTCCACGGCATTCAGGCAAGGATATGTCAAACATCACTGGACTGTGTGACTTGGAGGATGACAAACCGGTGACGGGCAAACGCAAGAAACGCACTCGACAACTCACGAAGCTCGACAGTGACGAGACTGAGGATGATGACAGTGAAGAATTCCAACTGTCAGAGTGAGACTGCAGTGCTGCTGATTGGATTTTGTATTGAGTTTTCCATATTATGCATAGTAACTGAGTAAATTTGTGTCATGGAGATGCTATGCTAGTCTTCAAGAGGACACAGGACTGAGTTAGTATCAGCATGCATTTAGTTTAAACCATGGGAGTTTTAACCATAAAATGTGAGCAGTTTATACCCACTTGCCCAGTGACTCGGTGACTCATGACAGTTTAAGCATGAACAGTTAGCAACTGCAATATCTACCACATAATGGTCCTAGGCAGACTGTTTACCCACTGTTGTGGTGCCAAGGCCAACCCAGCTTTCCATCTCTGGGGTTGGTAAAGGAGGACCATCTTTGATTGGGAAGGTAAAGGCAGGTATAGTTATTCTGTTCGTTGACAAATGCGTGGGTAGCAGGTAAAACCGAGATTCATGGACAGTGCGTGCCATACCTGAGTGCTTCTGTCATGAGATTCTCTCTTGAATAGGTGCTGTATCAAGTGTCTTTTTACCTTTTAATGAGGATGTGTGAGTTGTTAATGGCAGTGTTTGGTCCATTTCAGTGCTGATGAAGCGTCGACAGCTGATGAAGAAGCAGACAATGTTGATGATGATCTGTCAGATGACTGGAGTGTCACACGCTCATCAGGCTGGACATCAAGCCGAGCAACTCGCCGCAGCAACCGACAGAGACAGCGCTCCACTCGGATGAATAATTTCGGTAAGCTGTTGTAAATTGCACTGTGGTAGCAATATATCCATGTGAGAATGATATTGATAGTTTTGGCATGGCCTATGGTGGTGGTACACATCATCTAAGTTACTCTGCGTGAGCCTGTACTGAGATGGGTGATCTGCTATGAAGACATGAAAATCAACTCAGTCTGGTATTTCATTGTGGTTACATGGACACGGGATGTAAGTATATTTCTACCGTGCACAAGAAACAGCAAGACAGAGCAAGATGTTTGCAAGTAATTTGTGGTGACAGACTGTGCTGCTTTGGTCATGTCACCCAGTTGCGCAGTGCAGAGGACCACTTCCATGCAATCTCTGCTGCTCTAAAAATTTGTCCAAACCAGGAATGGAAACATCCTCCTGGCAGACCAAGCCACCTGGTTGAGGACTTGCTCTGCTGCACCTTGGCCTCCACTGATGATGATGAAGCTATACTAGTTTTATTGGATTTAACCTTTGCTGTGTTTAAAGACCTTGATCTGTACTTAAATGTTTATACAGCAATGTTTGCTCATATACTGAATTACTGATACTTGATCCATGCTAAGATGATTAAAACTAAGTAAAATGGGGAGTTTTTTTGTAAGTGACAGATGTGGCGGACAGACTTTGCAGTTGTAACGATAGCATTTTACCTTAATTTATAGTATGCATCATGATGATGGCCAGCTACTTTTGTTATTTGAGTCAGCCAGCATGTAGAAAATAACAGTTTGTGATGATAG
>Ga0126335_1001104_pt1 | contig 14535 bp, 11 predicted proteins | sample OlaspJWI45metaG_FD_108409 | JGI IMG/M metagenome (GOLD analysis project Ga0126335, IMG submission 108409) | Marine gutless worms symbiont microbial communities from Oahu, Hawaii - Olavius sp. 1 OAHU.JWI-45 metaG | ecosystem: Host-associated > Annelida > Digestive system > Unclassified | place... | reverse complement strand
TTGTCTACTACTTACCTGTCGATTCTGCAGTGCACTAATTACTGTTGTGATATTATTATTATATTAGTGCGTCACGAATCGCGATAGTGGCTGTTTTATACAGAGGCAGCCTCTGGTGATTGGAAATGACGCTATTAGTCAAAGTGAGTTTTACTCTGTCAGTCGCGGCTAATTTTCAAAATGGAGACCAGCAAAAGACATCAAATATAAAAATTTCAGCTTCAGAGGCCTTCGAATAAAAAAAATTACATTACGCTAGCCTTTCGTGACAGTACATTAACTTACGCGGGAAGGATTCGATTTTTAGCCTGACCAATCACAGAGCTATTGTGTGATTAGCCTGACCAATCACAGCACTATTGTGTGTGACAGTAGGCCGCCTACTTCCGTCACTATTTCATCCTGTGACCAGCAAAAAATGCACAACTAGTCAGCAACGCCAACGGCCAACTCAGTACGCGCACACGGGCGATCTTACTATGGCCGCAGCCGGCCAGGCCGTAGGCCTGGCCCGGGCTGCGCTCAGTATTATGTACCTGTAGCATTTTTATTAGAATGTGAGTACAGATATAATCTTTAGGCACACGTTACAGCTTATTTGTTATTTATCTATCTAAAACACCTGAAGAAAGTATTTTTACCATTATTTTAATGTTTATAGAATTGCTTTAAACTGTTTACTTACTACTTCCTCGACAACGAAAACTAGACTTTAATCACATTTCATTGGAAATTTCGTGTGACAAGATTTTGTGACAGTCAAAAAGTACAGACTAGTAAGCACCGGCAATGGCCAACTCAGTACGCACACACAGGTGATGTTACTGTGGGCTACACCCATAGGCCTGCGGCCTAACCGGCCTGCGCCTGGTATAAAGACTATGTTGTTTGGTTAATAGAGTTACAGATATCATTAAAGATATTCTTTTGGATGGTGAAAACATTTATATAAAAAATTTAGCTAACTCAGCCTGATGGTAAATATCGAAAATGAAACAGACAGTGGCGCTGAACAATAACATATGAAATGGGTACGGACTGAAAATAGAATAGTGTCTAGCGGTAAGCATATAATTCTGCCTTTCAGATATTAAATGAGCAAATATAGTAATCTTCTCATTTATATAGGCCACAATTCGAATTACATACTGAGAGAAGTGTGGGTGAAATTGTTAACCATGATAAATCCACGATGCTGAGACAGTAGAGTACTGACTGTTGAGAACAATGAACACTGATTAAACACGTTATAACCGCACGTCACTTCAAGAATGCTGTAGTCTACTCGGCAAACGGCGTGCATCAGTCGTTCAAGCTGTAAATTGAGTCGTCTTAACTGTGACTGTTCACTACATTTAATTTAAAATTTAATTAGCTCTTTAACTGTTGTTTGCAATGTCAACTTTTGCTTTTGTTTTTTTTGCTTTTGTGACAGCCAGTATGATCATTCTGTCAGTTATTTCTGTATGAGTGAAAGAGTGGTTGTGCTGTGAGGTAACAATGTGATTGTCTGAGCCGTCTAGTCGGCTGTGTGCTGTGTGTCAGATGCCGTCATACAGTATGAAGGTGGTAGCCGTTGATTCTGGCGTACCTGCTCTAACAAGTACCGTCGATGTCACCATTGAATTATTGGACGTCAATGATTCACCGCCACAGTTCATTAACACTAACTTTACGGCAGTGGTCCAGGTGAGAGCTGATAATTGGCTATGGATGCATTGTTGCTGAGTTCTGTGCTGCTTAGTAAACCACTAACACTAACCATTTGCATACTACACGGTGGTCCATAAAAACGTGACATTTTATATTTGATCATAACTTTGGCTAATCGCGCCCTTGTAACGTCTTCGTCGTGTTACGGCGCGTTAGATATTGTCTGACTATTATTATTATTATTATTAATCTGAACCGATTTTTATAATTTTGGTATCACTTTAATCATTAAGAAATTCTACATGCAAATGTAGTAAAACTTACCACATCACCTTAACTGTGTGTGCACCTTACCTGATGAAATGCAAAACTACTCTTTCACTATAGATAATGTTCATAAAACGTTGAAGTGTACATTTGACTACAACTCTGTCAAATTTTGACCAATTGCAACAATTTTTGCATAAATGAAACTGGAAATGAATTTTTAAAATGAGACACACATTTTCTTACTCGTTACATTAATGAGGTGTTGCTAATGACGTCATAGTTTGTGCTGATGTGAATTACGCCATCAACTAGTGTTGGAGTGGTTGTTGCCTGTGTCTATGCTGTAGGCGAACATTTTGAACATTGCTTACTATCACACTGTCACAACTCTCGAAGTGACAATGTCATAATGACACTACTGTAAATATGACCACTGACATCCACTTATGTTCTCTTTTGATCTGAACATAAACATGAATGACAAATGATAGAGCTTTTAACTGAAAAGTGTTGTTATTTCAATTTATGAAGTAATGTACACACACAATTAAGGTGATGTGGTAAATTTCACTATAGTTGCATGTAGAATTTCTTAACGATTAAAATGATGCAAAAATTATAAAAATCGGATTAGCCAAAGTTATGGTCAAACATAAAACGTCATGTTTTTTATGGACCACCGTGTAGATGCAAGCGTGTGTGATTTGCCTGTGTGTGCTCTAGAAAACATGTTAGAATTATTTGGGTTTTGTAAATAAGCTACCTGTACTTGCATCTTGCTGTTGTTGGATAGCATCAGTCTTGCCTGACCAAGCTTGTTCTTTCATGAGATTCTATCAGTGCACTTGCACAGTCTCTGTTTGCACAATGAGTCGTTCTCAGTGCTTACTGCAGCTGTAGAAATGTAGCTTATGCCAATGAAGAAACGAATGCAGTCTCTGTATGCTGACTGACTGAGATGTGGTTGGCTCTCATTTATTTACCGAATATATGCATTCTTATGCTTCTAGTTGGCAGTGATGGTAATTTTTATATCATTTTTGTTAGCTGAGTTGTGGCTGAAGATTAGCAGAGCAGATAGGTTAGGTGAATGTCTGTTTGTTGGAGTGTCAGTCTGTAGACTTGTACTTCAAATAGCCACTAGTTCTACAATCTTTGTCAGATTTTGACCAGACTTGGTACCAACAATCCATAGGCCGAGACCTAACAATTTTTTGAGACATTTGTGGAAATGAGGTCTACAGTGGAGTTAGTTCGCTTGTTGCTACTCTTATTTAAATGTTGCTTCTGTCTTTGCATGAAACGAATGCTTACATTGACTGCATAGTTGATAGACTAGCTGTTGAACTAAACTAGATGTGGACCAGTAATATGTGTAGAAGTGTTATAATTGCAATAAATGTATACGATGACATGTGACGTCTAAGGTGGACAGTAATGATGATGTCTTGATGGCAGCTCCGCCAGCAGTAAGTCATGTTTCTAGACACACTATCAGTGCTCTAAGTGGTTACTCATCAGTTTCTTCTCCTGCATGGTCACTCTGATTTACTGTTGCCATGCCGGGACACATTCCATGTTTAACAAACGGTTTTGTTAAATAGAGTTGAGATAAAAGCAGTTTTTGCATGTTATGCTGAAGACCTTTGCAGTATGTTACAAGCCGTTATTTTGAATGGATTTCAGTTTTTAGCTGTCATTCAGGCCTTTGCTAATGCTAACATTGCATTTCATACTTGGTTGATTTTGGCGTTAAAATGTGCAAGTTCAACAGTAATGACTAAGGTTGTTTGTTTCACATATACCATGGCATTTGGTTAGGTATTGATTTCGTGACTTTGGCCTGCTCATGTTGAAAAAAGTTTTAACCTTGAATGTTGAATGTAGTATTCATTTTAACTGAAAATCCTCTATTTCAGCTGTATAATGTTTATTATCAAATCTAGCTTGGCACTTGTGAGTGGCAATTTTTGCTTGTTGTTCAGTTGCAGTTCGTGTATTTTTACTTACTTAAACGTTTACCTTATACGATTTTCATGTTAGACTGCTCACTCCACTTCCTGCTGTAGAGTTGTCGAGATGTTTGTGATATTTCTGCTATTGTTCATTTAACAGTTGTTGACTAGTACAGATAAATTATGAACGTTATTGTTTCGTTTTAGTTTTAGTAGTTGTATTTGTTACTAGTAGTTACTTGTAGTTAACAAGTTTGCTGTGTTGTTTTGCATGCACTGCCATCGAAAACTGTTTTAAGTTATACACCGGTTTAATTTATTTTCTACATTTTGTGTCATGGCAAACAGTGTCTAGTTGTGCAGCATTGTACTGGCTCTTCAGCATGTTTAGTGAACATCTAGTTATTACTCTGCAATGAGTGTGTCTAGGATCAATGCTTTTACTACAGTTTTATGCTGCGTTGAATGTATTTGTATTATTACTACGATTGTGACGCATGTTTAACAGAAGTTAAGAAAAGAAGTAGTCAAAGCACTCATTGATGTAATAATTACATCCCTTAAGTGTGTATTTGTTTGCACTTGTATTAACTGTAGTTTTGCTTCCGCCTGCCTGTATGAGTGAAGGAAGCAATATGTAACCCGGTTATAATGTCTGTCCTTCTGTTAGTCCGTCAGTCAGTCAGTCTGTCTGTTGTCTGTGATAATGCATGACCACATTTGCAAACAAATCCAATAACTGCCGGCCGTAGCACCAGCATTGTAATTGTCTGCAACGCACGCGGCAGTGGACTGTCGGCACAGACGGAAGCATACCCATCGTCAGCTTCCTATGATCTTGATCTAGTTTTCTATCTGTACTGAATGGTACATTATTTTGTCGCCAATGTACATTGCCAGTAGTCAGCACTGAGACATGCGAACTGTTGTGATGCACAGACTGATGCTGGTCATGGCACAAGTGTATTCCAGCTGAGCGTAACTGATGCAGACCTCGACCCAAATGGACCACCGTTCACATACGAAATCGTCGCCGGCCACAACAATGACTTCTATGTCACCCGGACAGGAATGGTAGGGTCGGCAACCAGATTCAACCGGCATTTGAGGGACGAGTACCAGCTGACAGTGCGTGTGTTTGACAACGGAATGCCACCGCTGTACTCTGACGTGGACATTACGGTGCTGATTGTGGAACGAAGCAGTTCTCCGCCAGTTATTACTCCACTCTCGGCTACCGTCAGTGTCGCTGGAGATGACGTCTTCCCGGGCGGTATCATTGGTCAGGTGCATGCTTTTGATGGCGATGCAGCCGATCGCCTGGTTTTTGCTATAGTGAGGAACGAGGATCGTCGTTTATTTGACATAGATACGCTGGATGGCACACTACGAGCTGTGCAGGGCCTTGATGTCGGTGATTATATTGTCAACGTTAGTGTCACAGATGGACAGTTTACTCGCTACGCTAACGCTGAGCTGTCGGTGGCTGGCATCGATGAGGATGCGACAGACAGTGCTGTAGTTGTACGACTTGACAGTCTGACACCAACTGAGTTTGTCAGTCATCACATGAACAGCTTTGTTTTGGCTCTCCAAGCCGAGCTGCATGTGCGAAGCAGCGCGATCAAGGTATTTATGCTACATGTTACACGTGATAATAGATTATATATCAGATCTCCATTAATTTATACTGCATTTTAGTCTAAAATTTATTTCTGCTGTCTAAACTAGTACTGTACTGTAAGTTTTGAATGCAGGTTTGCCTGTGTTTCAAATTTTTTATCTCAGTTAGCATTGCATGGTCGTATTATTTTCACATAATTCATATTATTGCCATTTTACGTAGTGTATAGAATTGCTTTGATGCAGACTATTGTTGCACTAAAACACACTGTATTTAGTTGACAGATTATAGTGTAACGGGTCACCCACTCACCCTTTCCCCTTCTGGTCTACTCAGCTGTTAGCCTGTGTGGAAATCTTGAAATTATCAACAGACAGCTTTGAAACCAGAATATAACTTGAATAACAGGTGTAATACGGTAATTATGGCTCAATACAGTGTCTAGGGAAATACTGAGAGGTACAGTAGGTAAAAGGAGTCTGTAACATAGTATAAAACTGAGAATGTCACCAAAAGGATGTAGCTAGTGGCTAGCAGCAAGTGCTGAGCAGCAGACACATAACAACTGCATAATAGAGAACACCGATGGAACAGACTGCTGGCGTTGGTGACGGCTGGCGTCAGTCGTCGTAGCAATCAGAACTCGAACTGAATGTGGTGAGCGTATTATTCATCGGACAGCTCTCGTCAGTGTCACAGTGTGGTGAACAGCACAGCAGATTGACTCACGGTCTTCGTCAGTCATATCACCCACAGCACACACTGCACGAACTACGAGCTCGGCATCTCTCTAAGATTCACATCACTGTCAGTCTTTATTCAACAACGTCTGACTTGAAAAGTGTCGAGAAATCGCGCCCCCAGTTTGAACACAGCGGCGGTCACGTGACTTCTCGTCATACGGTAGCAAACAGTTGAAAATAGGTCAACACTACCAGAAAACTAGGTCGGCGGCGGCACAGCAGGCTACGGCAACGCAGATGCAGTGCGCAGCCTATGCGTACACAGGTACAATCAGTGACTGGTACGAATGCAGGTTAACGCCGCCGTAAACTCGGTCAGCGGCGGCGTAGCAAGCCATGGCAACGCAGCCGTGGCATGCAGCATATACGTACACAGGTACTAGCAGTGACTGGTATGAATACATATGCTAATATGTAAATCAACGACCTCACTGGACATTACAATAAAAATAGCACAGTAAGTAAGGGGAGGCGATGAGCCTATCACCACACAAGCCAGAAAGGTTATTTTCTTCATTTTTGATTTGTTCTTAAACAGCGTTGTCTCCTATGTTATATGATATTGATCTTGAGTTGTATTCTGTTTTTGGAGATCTTGCAGATTAATTATAGTGTATTTTTGTCAAATATTCAGAATTCTTGGTACAAGTTTGTGCACAAAGAACCTTGTTAGAAGCATTTTGTAAGAAAATAACAAATATGTGTGTATTGTAGTGATTATCATAGTGATGTGCTGACAGTGTTTTGCCATGTACAGATCCTGAGTGTTCAGCCCGTCTCTGGTGACGTCGGGATATCCGTTCGTCGTCATCGTCGCAGCTCTGGTGACTCCGCTGAGCAGCTTGACATACTGCTGGCCGTACGCAAAACCGAGTCGAGATATTTCCGCAGCAATGCACTGAAACGTCGCATTGAGTCCGTGTCCTCGGCATTGGAACAGCAGGCCGGTGTGCATATCGTACAAGTGTTCAACAGCGTTTGTAACAGAGACACATGCACTGGCGATGGTGTCAGCAGTGGCATTATGGACTGTGTCACTGTGGTGTCACTCGACAGTGACGCACTGCTAACAGTTGTCGGCGAACGTGAGAGTTTTGTCTCTCCGCGACATCGACTGACTGCCAAGTGTGTCTGCCGACCTGGTATGTCACTTGATACATGGATCTCATGGAACATTGAATGATTGTGATAGGGGCATTGCTGTTGTTATGATATTATTACTGATCGGTTAACATAGGGTGAATTTTATTGATAAATACCTTATCTTCTGTAATAATATACACCAATTCTGTTTATCCACTGTGTACTTGTTTGTGGATGATGAACTAGCAAAGTAATGAGAATTTCAACTGTGAGCTGGAGGCATTTTCATTTGACGTAGTTATTATTCAGCAGAATAATAAGTTGTTCATGTGTTAACTCATATCGTATGCCGTATGCCATATGTAGTAAGATTTGAGTCGGCAAATTTGTGTGTTAGTGTTAACATTTATCAATACCAGCATTATGTTCTTTAGTTATTGAAGTTATGTCACTGAATTTAGTAGTTTCGTCATTTAGTGTTATCATTGAGAGTTATAACAGTACCAGAACTGCTGCATACTTATTCATTGATTCATTTAGCAAGTGTGAGATGATAACTGTGGTCAGGTTCAAACTGCGGTGGTCGTGATGGCAGTATATGCATGCCAGGACTGTGTGAGGAGCCCAAGGTGTGTCGCAGTGATGGACAGAGCTACACTTGTTCCTGTCCCGACGGCTTTGCTGGTGATGACTGCCGTCATGTTGTACAAGTTCCTTGCACTGACCTCGCATGCCGCAGTAAGTGTTTTGTGTCATTTAATGCATTTAGCAATAGGTGCCATCTTGCCTTTACCAGTGACAAGTAATGTATGATGCAGTGGTCACAGTTTTGATACTTGTGGTAGCATTGCTGACTTGTACAAGTAATGACTGTACATTCTTGGAACTTGCTACCAATTGAGATGAGCTAATGGCAAGCTAACAGTGTATCAGCATTGTGTGCCGTGCCCACTAGTAGATGTCCAGTGCAGTAGAGTTATTACAGTATTTTGTACACTTTTGTGTCGACAGTTATTAGTTGACTGTCACTGTTTGGCAAGTGCTGTTACAGCTGTAATGTAGTGAACAGTCAGTTTTATGCAGGCAGTTGAATGTGGATGTTATCTTGTCAACTTATGGATTGTTGTTAATAGTTGTGATGGTATTGGTGGGGTTCAGGTAATGAGTGCATCTTGGATAGAGATCAAATTTGTGAAATTATAAAGTTCCTAGCTGTGAGTTAATAATTGTAATTTATAATTTTGTAGTTTGTTATAGTAATTTGTGTATCAGTACATTTCTTTTATGCTGTACTTGTGTACGATTTCAAAGTAAAATAAATAAATAAATAAATGTTTTGCACGTTGTGTACAGAAGACAAGCCAATGACGTTTTCTGGCAGCAGTTACGTACGCTGGCGACTGACGGTGCCGATGGAAAGACGACTCAATTTGCAGCTTGAACTACGTACAGTGCAGCCACGTGCTCGACTGATGCACGCTGTTGGCCGAGTGGACTACAGCATTCTTGAGGTGACGTGCGGTTGTCATGTGCTTTAATCAACATTTGTTGTTTTTTTTATCGTTAGGCTGCTTTGCATTTATAGGCGTATCATAGGCGTCTGTCAGTCTGTCTGTCTGTCATGCGGCCAGCTGTTCTTCTTTGCCAGATTGCGCCACTTTGATGAGGCTGATGACAATCACTCTTGTTGCCTGTATTCAAGTTATGTGCAGTTTTTAATGCAGATTTATAACAAGTCCCCATTCTGTTTCTGAAATACATGAAGAAACCAGTTTTATGGCATCTGTTAATTGTTGTTGCAGCTGGAAGACGGCTTTGTGCAGTACCGTTTTGACTGTGGTAGTGGTCCTGCATCGGTACGTGTCGACTCCGTTGCTGTGAATGACGGTTATTGGCACAAGATTGCTGTTGAACGCATTAGCAAGAACGTGCGGATTGTTGTCGATGAAGTGTACGTCGCCGAGGGCAGTGGACCGGGCATTAATGACGTGCTCAACCTCAACAGCAATGATGTGTTCTTTGGTGCCGAGGTGGACCTGCTGGCACATGGGTTTGAGAACATTCAGAAAGGCTTTGTTGGGTGTCTCCAGCACATTCGTATTGACCATGTTGATCTTCCACTGCATGGAAGCTCATCTGTTGGCATGTTTCAGAGCTTACATGATGTTGAGTTTCACTGCCAAGGCATCTACATTCCTGGTCAGCTGCTTGGCATAGTTCTTTATAGGTGAAATTTAGTATTGGGTTCAGAAGCAAGGTGATCAGTCGATATGATTGTATTCCGAGGAATATATTCAATATAATGTTGGAAGTAATGATTTTTTTATTTGGTAAATTTTCAGTACTTCCCATGATTGCCAGAGTTGTAATAAAACAGCATGTCAGTTTAAAATTTTATCACAAAATTGTGATATTAGTCGTCAACACATTGACAGTTGTGTGATGGATGTGCTTCAAAGTAATTTTGATGTTTTGTCATACTTGCTGTTTTCCATTGTATCATCTTGTTAACTTGACTATAAACTGCAGTTTTGTACGTGATATGTATTAAGCAGATAGGTTACATGTACATGTTGCCTATGCAGATTGTGTTATTGTGTTACCATCTTAAGTATTTATCGACGGCTGTTAAACGTGCTCGGTGCAGGAGTGTGCAGCAGCAGTCCCTGCCAACATGGCGGTTCCTGTGTACCATTGAATGCTGACACCTACAGATGTCACTGTCGAGACAGATTTGTTGGTGACAGCTGTGAAATTGATACCAATCCCTGCGCTTCCAGTCCATGTCTTAATGGCGGTGCGTATTGACTCCATAGAAATACCTTGCACCATAGACATTTATCTGATCTTATATTTTGTCTTGTCAGTAGCCATTCTGCCTGCCAGTCAGTCATTATGTCATCCCACTTTTTGCCTTCCCAAGGCCCTTGCTTTTAAAACATACATACATAAGCCTACATAAAGACAGACATGTGAACAAAGTAGACGAACAGGTTTAGTGTGCGTGATGGGAAAATACGTTCACAGAAATCCCACACCTGACCAGTACCACACTGCAAGCTTAGCCTGAGTGCAAAAACCGCCTGCTGTTCTATAAACTGTTGCATGTCCAGTAACCATGTTGCACAGCTATGTTGCACACGTTGCTGCGTAGCCTATATGGGCCCCAAAGTTGTAAATTTATACCTTTATACCCTACCCTAACTTTTTTGCACTTAAAACCATCCCTGGGACGCCTTGGCACTACCCAGAAAATTTGGAGCCAATCTCTTCTCCCATTCCCGAGTTATAAGCGAACAGACAGAGACAGACAGACATACACATGAACAGAATTATTAGGCTGCGTCGAATGCATGAGATGCAGTCTATTCTTACCGATGTTCGTGGCATCTGTCTGTCACGCAGCTCATCTTGGCTTTACTGTGCAGAAATGGCTGAACAGATCAAGATGCTGTTTGTGGTGAACACTGTTGGGGAACATTGTCTTAAATGGGGCTGATGATCCCCCACAGAGGAGAGGGGAAGCGGCCCCAAAGGGTAAGATGGTAAAAGCGATATAACTCTGCAACCAGTAAGTTAAATTGCTATACCTTAGTCACCAATTGTCCGATTTGCCTGAAATTTTGCATGGTGACACGCGCAAACATACCCCAAGGACTGCCTTGGTAAATCTGAGAGCTGGAAGTAGAATTCTGCAGCTCGGGCATTTTCGAATTCCGTTTTGGTGGCATATCGTCGCCGCTGATCAAGATATTTTCACCAAAGTTGGTATGTGTGAAGACATTGGGGTCCCGCGGCGTGTGGAATGGTCCAAATATGCTTTTCTCAAAAATCAATGATAGCAGATGGCGGCCAAGTCCAATAAGTTAAATCGCTGTAACTCTGCTGCGTATTGTCCAATCATTGTTCAAATTTTGCACGATGACAGATGTGAGGGTGCCCTGAAAAGTGCTCGTCTAAGGTAAACACTCACAAAAACCCCAGCCATACTTCTCACCCCACATAAAAGCCCCCCATTCACAAACATTTTCTACCTCAGCGCATGCCTTTGCACATATGCCCCCCTTTCACCATAACCTTCCGCTTCCCCCACAGAACCCTCCTTGCCGGACGGGCACTTGCCTCGCACAGCTTCAAGTGGCAATTTAGATGTCATTTCTACAGTTTCAGTTTAATTTCTCTCGTCTCTATGGAAAGGCTAAAGGTAGATGCACTGTATGTACAGTCGACGATAAGTTACGCTATTTCGTTGAACCTCTGCAAGAAGAATACTCCAGCACGTGTGATGTGTTCGCTGCATTCAATGCAGCCTTTGCCAAATTACTTTGGACTCTAGTTATATTAGGTATTATGACTGCCGGAGACTGTGATTTGTCAAGGGCATAGTCAGGGGCAGATTTAGGAAACTGTGTGTTTGGTGTAGAAAATGTAAGTAAGCAAGTAAGTTGTCAAGCTGTAACACATCATATGGCAGGTGCGAACAGTGTGGTAGCAATCAGTGGGCTTGTGAGGTCACACAGACTGTCGCGCTTGTACTGATTTTACGACATTCAAACATTAATTCTGCATCATTTGTATATGCCATGTAGGTTTGCTACAGTGTGGTTATTTATGTATTGGAGAATTAGACAGTTTTTCCAGTGAAAGGATAGTGTGTTAATGATATCATGTTGTCTGCAGGTGTGTGTGAAAACGTGGCCAATACATTCCGATGTCGCTGTCAAGGTCGTACGAAGGGCATCCGATGTCAGCTGCGAGATTTCTGTGACTCCGCTCCATGCCAGCATGGCGCTCGCTGCACAGATGGTGTCAGTGGTCCAGTCTGTGATTGTCCATCAGGCTATTCAGGTTTCATCTCTTTGCACTGACTAATGTGTTATGTGCTTCTTCTTGTTATTGCGTGTAAAAGGTAAACAGGACGTAGCAGTATGTAAACTAACCTCACCATTACGGGAACCAACATACTGTATGGGGTCACACAGTGTTACCTGCCACCCGGCAGAGGTGACTTTCCCGCCTTTACCCCAGCCGAAGCCGGTACTCGATTTAGCGACCCCGAAAGGATGCAAGGCTGAGTTGACCTAGGTGGTGGTTACATACAAAGATAGTTTACCTGCCAGACACGGTCACCTACCGCAGAAAAAAACCGGCAATGCCGTGACTGGGATTCGAACTCACGACTGCGAGTCGCAAGTCCGACATCATAACCACTACACCACTGAGCCACTGTACATGTGCATCAAGAGCCATAACTGGTCAGCTGTGCAGTAGCATCATCATCTGCAGAGTGTAGTTTAAACAAGCCGCCATATAACTTCGTTAGAGGACAAAGGAGTAGACAGTGTAGAACATTATTTGGATGTCACCACAAGGATACAGATCATTGGCTGCATGATTCCATTTCTTCTAACAGGCACTGCAGTGATTTTATGCAGTCTAAAAACAGTTTAGCATTGTTACCTTTGTTGTTGTGGAAGTGCTGATGTGCTGTTAAGGAGCTACACACTCACTCACTTGACATTTGCGCTCTGTGCTTGTTATCAGCAGTTGCATTTTATGTGTGAACATCGCTACTATGTACTTCTCATATACACTGTGTCTAGGGAAAAGTAACCCCCTAGACAATATTGTTGCTAATAGTAGACAGTTTGTGTTTCCGGATGACGTAACTAAACCTGCTATAACTACTGCAGGCATAGATAGATTTTACTGAAATGTGATGATTACTTCGCAGTTGGATGTTATATTGTTGATGCAAAATTTGGTTAAAATTTGACGTTGTTTGCAGAAGTTTTGAAAATATATACAGGGGGTTACTTTTTTCCCGGACACACTGTAGATAGCATATTGCAGTTATGGCTCTACCACATAGATAGGTACCGGAGGCATAATGCTTTTGGGTGGGTGCAGCATCTGTCTATGATTCTGTCTTGTCTGTCTTGATGTCTCAATACTGCAGAGATGTTGTCAAGTTATATGCACTGTGATGTACACTTTTGGGAAACGAGCACGGGCCAGTGGAGACATAACCATCAGTTTTATATTTTTAGTCAGGAAAACATGATCAATGGGGTACAATGTGTGGTCTGTAAATCTACATGATGTTCTCAAATATTTGACAGCAAGATTGACTGGGTGTAATGTAGTGTAATGTAAAATGTAGATTTATATTGCACATAGGGTGTATACACCTTTAATGCACTGGACACATTAATATCGCCTAAACAAAATGCAGCCGGGATGTCTTAGTCCACCTGGAAGCAATTACCAGACAGTGGGTCCAGCGACTGGGATTGCCCGACTGCCAAGTGTGCTACATTGTTAGTGTGGTATGCTCAGCTGACGTGGCAATGTCCAAGACTGGGACACAGTTGTTTAGCGTGTACTGTGGTACTTTTTGTGCAGGCACCAGATTGCAGTGATGTCATGTTGTGTTGTAGGTGAATTATGTGAAATGGATGTGAATGAATGTGCACTGGATCCATGTCCAGCTGAGTCCGTTTGCTTCAACTTCGATGGCGGCTATGCGTGTAACTGCTCTGACCCGGCTCTTTGTCCAAGCCTCTATACAAACATTGTGCCGACGTCGTGGGGTGTGAGCTGGGAAGAGATTGTTGCCATTATTGGTCAGTCAATTAATGTCGATGTTTGTTGTATGTTACATTATCTTTGACTGGCTCTCATTAGTTTAATGATTACTTTGTTAGTTAGATGCTCTTATTTATGAAATTAAGCACTAGTTAAACTATATATTATTCACAACTTGTGATGTTTCAACAGCAGCTGCTGCCTTTCTTGGACTGACAATTATTTTCATGATTAGTGTCATAATTTAGCGGTTTTTGTTTCAACCGATGAGTTGAATAGTTAGTTTGATTCAATTCAGTTCAATTTATTAAAAACAAAGGGCCATGAGGCCACTTACATTGCGTGCAATACATATACATTATGTCGGTTGTGTTAAATGGTAATGCATACACTACAAAGATAGAAATAGATTTACATACAAAATACAAACGTAAAAACGTATATACATACATAAAAAAACAGTGAAAGCAATAAAACACATCAGATGTTGTGCCTGAGACTCATGGAGTGTGTTCTGTCAGCTGTCAACACTGGTAAACCAATTTCACTGAAACTTCCTCTCGTTAAGCAGATGAATAATGTTGTTAATTCGTTGATGATGAAGGGTAGTATACTGGTG
>Ga0126335_1001103_pt1 | contig 14536 bp, 10 predicted proteins | sample OlaspJWI45metaG_FD_108409 | JGI IMG/M metagenome (GOLD analysis project Ga0126335, IMG submission 108409) | Marine gutless worms symbiont microbial communities from Oahu, Hawaii - Olavius sp. 1 OAHU.JWI-45 metaG | ecosystem: Host-associated > Annelida > Digestive system > Unclassified | place... | reverse complement strand
TCCATCCATCCATCCATCCATCCATCCATCCATCCATCCATCCATCCATCCATCCATCCATCCATCCATCCATCCATCCATCCATCCATCCATCCATCCATCTATCTATACTCTGAAAACCAAACAAAAAACTCAGAAAGTGGACATGGGTTATCTCATCAAAATGAGTGGACTACAAACACAGTAAATAACACGTAAAACAGCACAATTACAAGTGACCTAACGTAATTACAAATGTTTTAACAAGTATCATAAACCAGTACAACAAACCTTTATTTTGTGGTCATCAGAGGCGGTGACAAGTTCGTGTCCATGAGCAGTGAAGCAGAGTTGATTGACTGATGCTGCATGGCCACACACTCTGCCAACCTGTAACAGTGACAGCAATGACAGGTGCTTATGATTTGTACTGCACTAGATTCTGTCAAACAAACGATGTATTACTGCATTGTCTGCAAACCAAAATGCAAAAGTGGCCAAGTAATATAGTGATGGCTGCTTTGAATGTGGCGCATGTTCCTTGGGCTCCCAAGAGTCTCACCCCAAACACGACATCAATCTGTTCAGCCGTTTATGTAAGGCAAAGTCACGTGCCAGACAGACAGACAGACACACAATGCAACAGGATCACTGATCACAACAGTCCACATCAAATGCATGAGATGCAATCTAAAACATGGAAATGACAGTTGCCTCATGCCAAGCATCAATGTACCTAATGGCCAAGTTGGCCAGTCTAACGAAAAGAGCTGTAATAAAGTGACACATCACGTCAAACTGGCTGACTCACGCGTGAGCCAGTTGCTGTAAACCAGATCTGCACTTCTCCATCGAGTGCAGCTGATGCCAGATGTCGACCAGATACGCTGAATGCAACGTCACGCACTGAACTGCTGTGACCTCTCATCACCTTCAACAGTGACACATACAAAATACACAGTAGCAAGTCTATGTCATTTCTGTGACTAAGTGAAGGTCCAAGGGAGTAGCTGGTACAGCAGCAGGTGGGGCAGTCAGTAAGACTGCAGACTTGATTGATTACATTTGCCAAGCTAACAAAACACAAATACAAGATATGACAGCCACTCTTACATTTCTTAATGAAAAAAAACAGTAACAAAACTAGTTATAACAAATGGCAAGCATAAAATGAAACTTACTACATCTGTAAGGAAGTTACACATAATAAAAGCAATACTGATGCAAAAAATCAAAAAGTCTCATATTCAACTCCCGACTGTTATACTTCACACAATGACTTTGACAAATGCCTCTGTCACCAAGCAGTTTAATGCACTCGTCACACTGGCCATGTATCACACACTTAGCAGTATATCTACTACTGGCTATGTGAGACATAAAGACCCTAACCTATGTCCAAAGAGAGCATATCACACTTCACCTTCATCTTACATACTTCTGAGAGCCATGACACATACACACACTGCTACTGGGGCAATGACTACTAGCGGCAAGAGATTGTATATGCATAGCATACACTTTATTTCGTTTATTTGTGTCACATGGTATATGTGAGAATGCCATACCGCTTTGCGTGTCTTATTAAAGGCATCATACAGTTTAATGGTAGCATCCCAGCAGCCGACAGCAACAAGCTGGTTGTCTGAGTGCATTACGATGCAGTTAAAGGGATGTCTAACATACACAAATACAATAATAAAACAGAGTGTAGTGAGCAGTAAACATATGCAGATACAGAGTTGCCAGGCTACATACAAACAAAACATAATGTTGGCCAGAACGTCAACAAATCAGATATGCTGTTAGGCTGATTAGTTGCGATCTTTTGTTATTAACTAGCTCTGTTCACGCCACTAGTTGATAGTCCAGAGTCAAAGATAACACCCCAGCAAGAGCATGACAACAAACAAACCACTCTTTGCCACTGCTTGTGGTGGCTCTCTCACCAAGTGCTTCAGAACACTTTCAAACGTCAGACAAAACTGTACTTCTGAGCATGTATATTACTGCAGACTTTTAAAACTGTATTTTACCGATATGTACATGGCCAAACTTGTATGCATACATGGCCAAACTTGTTGTATGCATAACAATAATAAATTCACTCAACGCAACTATGACTGCTGCAATTCCACGTACAACAGACTACAATCTAATGTTAAGCGTAACTAATTCAAAGCAAGTCTAAGAGACCTGTCTGTAGCCAGGTTGCCCTGTGATTCACCAGTGATGCCAGACCACAGTTTGATGGTGAAATCCCAACCAACAGACAGCAGAAGTTTACCACAAGCATCGGACACGCAGCCGTTCACGCGACGCCGGTGACTTTGCAATACTGCTATCCTACATCCATACGTTATGCTATCCTACATCTGTTCAACAATGGTAAGTTATGACACGAAGTGGCATGCAGGTATTTAACATGCACTCAAAATAGCTTTGTCTACTGCACGTTAACAACAAACATGAACTAAAACAGAACAAGTTGATGAGTATGTGATATCCAAACACCATTTCATTCACACTAGTCTGCCTCTGTGTGGCAAAGAAAGGGAAGTCATTTTAATACCGTTTTTCTGCCAGCAAAAGACACCATTCAGCATACACAACCGAAACTTCTTGATACTTACACATATATACGAACTGCCTACTGCTGACAATAACTCTCAGATCTTCACAAAAACATTGCTTTGACTGCTGCTGCTGAGAGAAAAGATGAAAGTAGTGAGCAGTATAAAGCCAAGTAGCCGACCTGTGTCCAACAGCCAAGTTCCACAAGCTTAGAGTGTTGTCAGCTGAAGCACTGCACAAGCGGTCAGCACCAACATAACACAACGAAGTCACCTGGTGACTGTGTCCAACCAACGTTTTTATGTCCTGCAACAGAAAACAATTCTGCTGTGCTAACATTGACATAGATTGTTTTGCTAAATGGCAAACTACAACAGTGAGCTGTGTGTCATTAGTAGATATGTGCAGTTATGCAGAACTGAACAAGTATAGATAACATAGTCAACATAGTGAACACACACAACCATACTCACCTGACACAAAACAATTACAGTAGGCCCTACTCATCTCAGTCATCTGTCACTCTCGCAAATTTTTTGAAAACTATATTCACAATATAATAAGCTCTTTTCAACTTATACTTACAAAAATCATGACTTAAATGTAACATAGTGAAGCCAGGCAGTTTATCAAATCAACAGAGATATAGTCTGAGCACAGTATACAGACCTTGCCAGTGTTGAGGTCATACAGTCTGACAGTACAGTCAGCAAACCCACATGCCATGGTTCTACTATCAGCAGACACAGCCACGCATGTTGCCACCTAGACAGCCACGTGCCAACAGTATACAAACAGACATACTTCACTTCCCTAACACAAACTTTAGTTCTGACTTGTGTTTCTGTACTGCCAAATTTTCTAACTTGATGCAGGTCCGGCACTAACAGAAGAAGAAATTTAATAAGGCACAAAACAATGCACACAGTATATTGTAATTGCTGGAAATGTCACAGTAAGACAGCTTGGCTATATTTTGACAGTAACAAGTTCTCTTAATGCACCATACATCAATGAAAAGATAGTGAATCTTACAGATAAAAAGTTGGTTCATGCATATTTCTTATACAAGATGCTCCCCATAGACGAAGAGAAAACACTGTGGGCCTACTAATATTAATGTTACTATTTATGCAATGCCTATACACTCAAACGGCAACAGGTAAAAAGTAACCAAAAGTCAGATATGTGTGCAACTAACTTCAGGCAAATTAGTCATAGTGAGGACACACGGATTGGCTTGGCATGGTTTATTAAGCCGTTCAATAATCAGCGAGTGAGTATACAAATGCCCAGCAAGCCCAGTCTCACGCAGCAATGTGTGGGCATCTTTTGACGGCCACGTCTGATCTGATTCATTTATTGCCTGCTGCCAAGTCAGAGCCGAGTGCCTACAAAACAACTCATGCCCTTAGCTCTATGACACTATCAGTGGTGGGCACAGTTCTGCTAACAGCTAATCAGCAAAGCTAACGTTTTTGCTAGCGTAATAACGTTTCCACTAACTCTGAAAACCATTAATTAGCGGATCATTTAGCTTCTGCTAAATTTAGTTCTGCTAACTTTAGCAGAAGGACAAGCAAAATTAATGGATTAGTTTAACTTATTTTATTAGAATAACAAAACTGAACCAATGGCTAACTTTTCGGTTAGCTGTGCCCACTGCTGGACACTATACACATAAACACTAGTTATCACAATAACTACTCTCCCAGTGACAGTGAATTCTTCAGACAAAACAACAAGGAAATCACTATGTTAGAAGCCGCAATCAAGGACAGATAACTATGTTTCTTTGGCTATGTGTAACAAATGAAAGTCTTTAGAATGGGAAAAGCATTTCTGAGATATTACCATTTGTATATGCATTATGAACTTATGTATGTTAGCAAATTGTCCTTCAGTTCAAACGCAACACAAGTTGTAGTAACCATACAAATGTCAGCCTTGCAAACCAACAACACTGTCACACTGCAGTACAGCAATGCAAGCGCTCTCACTTTGAGAGAATGTGGAGGTTGCTGGAGACGAACTGCTGATACTGATTCACTCGATCACAACACATGTATTTTACTCTCTCACGATCCAAGGCTTTGCTCATCACTTCATCTTATAATAATACATCAGACGCATCTATTCTATCAGCTGGCTTTTAACTTATATTTAAACATCAAATTCACAAAGTTTTCCACGACCACCAAGGCAACATAAAACTGCATTATACGCACATCTTCACAAGTATGATTTAAACATGTATGTTGGGTAATTATGCCAATAATGAATGTTATAAAGTGAGCAATTAACACAGACACTGTGACAACCTAACTTAACACTCAGATACACTGGTTTGACGTATACTACCAAATGTTATGTATTAAGGACATGTCAAAAAAACACATATTCAAGAAACTTCACAGCATTTCAGGAACTAATTTTCAATAACCTTTTCGTTTCCTAGAACTACTTCTAGCCTTAAATTGTTTTAAAATTGTCTGTTAACAAGTGGACTATCTGCATTATGTAAAACCAAATAATTATAAGATATAATGATTAAACTTAACAAGTGGCTATAGTAGTACTAGCTGCATTGTGGTGCCATCTGCAAAACTTGCCCGTATGACAGACAGACGCCATGATCATCGATCGCAATAAGCTGCATCTCACGCATTCAATGTAAAACAAAAAGTAATTTATAAACTTGAAAAATTACCCAAAAATAACAAGTATAAATGACAAACCTGCTGCAGAGAAGTCACTGAGAAGTTCTGATGACAGACCAAGTAAGCATTTCGCATCAATAAATCGCAGATCACACAGAATGTCAGCAAGTTCCTTGTAGCAGCCACCACATGCCTGCAATTACATACAAATAATGCCAATAAGTAAACAATTAACTTCCCTAACAATAACATATTTGTGTAAGGTGCCATTCATCAGCCAGCTAAGAATTTATTGCTGATACAGTTAAAGAAGGCTGCTGTGCTGACTCCAAACTTGAATTTTAATAATCAGACTTTGAATTGTGCAAATTCTTTATGGCATTAAACAGAAAAAAGCAGAATGTGACATCAGAGTGTGACATACAAGATGGTACGGAAGTTGCAGGTAAGCTCTTTCATCTTTCCCGGACCACGTTCTGTTCTTCACTGGATCACAACTGTTGAGATAATATCCTGATGAATACAACATTCTGCTAATGACAAACTATCAACCATGCCAGTAATATACTAAATCATATCTGTTACTATCGTTGCCTTCCATATTTTGATACTGTTACTTATTGAACATGGGTGAAGGAAAGTGAACAAGAGGCCAAAGTGATTTGGCAAAGGCTGCACCGAATGACCCCACCACAGTGAAGCCAAGTTGAGCCACGAGACAGACAGACAGAGAGATAGACTGACTGACAAACACCGCACGCACACATCAGTAACAATAGTCTGCATCTCATGCATTCGACAAAGACTAAAAAGGAAAAACTACCAACTGGCAACAAAGCTGCCCTAACCTAAAACCATGTATAAAACCACTGAAAAAAGAAATGACAACACCAACAGTGAAGCAATTAAACTGCCATGTCAGGTAAAGGCAGAGCAAATATACACTTGATGTAGCATCTTTTAACGAACCTCATCTCACAAGCACTTAGGTATGGCATGCATTGTCAAGAGATCACACAGTTTTACCTGCCACTTGTGCGTTTATCTACAAATGGAATGAACCATACCTGCCTAGTTGGCTGGTTAAAGTACTAACCCAGCCTGATTTTTGATTACCATCATTGCCTAAGACCAACGAGTTAACCACTACACCACACCACCCACCATGCATAACAAAATGCAACATACCAGCAATAATACGATGTAGGTTTGACTCGTGGTCTCTGCCGAGTGTTTTGACGTATCGCTGATGAACAGCTGTCTGAATGTTGGTATGTGAGAGACTCAGCAGTGTGGGACCACCTCTGCACATGTGATAATATCAAACATGACACAACCGCTGAGCATTCGACCACTGTATATACTATTTTTTACTAAATGTTGATGGATCTAAATCAAAGATTAATGGCGAGTTGAATGAAATTCACTTAACATTAAGGTCTGTTTAACTCCATTATAATGTTAAATGACCTTCATGCAACAAGCCTTAATAGTGTTCTGCGGTAATACAGTGCATTCTAACCATCGGGACTCAGCTGCGCTGACAGTACAATTTCCTGTAGCAGGTGCTAACTTTCCCCCATCAAACTGTCGCGAAATGTTTGGTGAAATTTATACACAGTGCAACAACTTCCCTGTAACATCCCTGCAAGGAAGTTACAGGCTTGTCACCAACTTGTCACTCTAGTGTGAACTGGAAAATATTCAGCCTGAAAATAGAAGACTCAGTCCTATACTATCCAGCAATGTTAAATGTAGAAAATAAACAAACTTTTCAGAATATTTACAAAAAAAATATCTATCTATATTTTAGATTTACCAAATTTAGCTTTTTAAAATGATCCAGAAGTATACCCAGCTGGCAATTGTGGGTGCAGAAAGCAGTGAAGAGCACGAATCAGTCTCAACATGAGCAGCGAAGGCAGCAAGTCCTCAGGATGAAGTTTGACATTCTGCACATCACTAATGCTGACCTTTGACCCGTGCAGGTGTTGACTGATACTGACCAATGACTGCAGCTCAGTCTCCGTCAGGCCTACAACATGTCAACCCAAGCACTGTTACAATGTGGTCATTTAGACGTTCAATACTGTGCAATAGTACACTAACATTGCAACTACAGACTGGGCCATAAAAAACCGATCCCTCAGATTATGCTGTTTATACTGCATGTGTACACGTTTAGCTGTATAAACAATATAGCATTTCAATCGTCGTTTCTTTCTACACAAGATGAAACCAAAACGTAATAAATGTGTTAAAACTATATAGAAATATTACGATATAATAGAAGCGCCTCAGAAGCATTTCTACACAATGGGAAAATACATTAACAACCACGTGTTTGTGTCCACGACAGCTTCTTGACTGCATATTAGCTCAGTCATACGCTTGTAATTCTGTTCTCATCTGGCAGTCTGCGGTCGTTCTGCACCAGTCTTCCATTCAATCGCTTTCGACTTTTGCATCTTGCATGGATCTTTAACAGAGCCAGAGCCAACAGCCCACTTCTTGATAGAAAACTCTTTACAAATACGTTCTGTACTGCGTCTCCTACTTTAACAGACAAAGTTGATAAAAGATTTTTTCTTCACATGCAAACAGCATGTTCGTCAGCAAATTCGTGAAAAGAAAACTCAATCAAAGGAAAATATTAAGTTTAAGTCAAAGTCAACTTTTACGGAAAATAACGCCAACAGACAAAGCTGGTGCCGTGAAAGTTTCATGGAAGATCACACCATAACACCATCAACTTATCTTTCATGAAATTTTCACGAAAGATATTACCGAGTCAAATTAACATCACGGTGATGTAACGTACTGCTACATTGAGTTTTCTGTAGAGTTGGGATCTTTTTCATTAAAACGATACCAGTCGCACAAATCTTTTTAAGATCTGTTCAAAAGTTATGTCAATTTGTCAGACATGATTTAAGCTTCAAAATGCATCTTGAACTTTACTTCTAACTTAACATTAAAATATGATAGTTGGCTCAATATAGGGGGCCTGTTTTTTGGCCCACGCGGTATGTTCACGTAAGTGAACGCGTAGTTTTATGTTACACATAACAGGGTGGCATTATTTTGCTCAGCAATGCCAACCACTGCTGCATGATCTTGCTGCTGCATTACTTAATGCCTTGTATCCTTGTATCACTGCACTTGACATAACGTCACTGTAAATAACCAGTGCGTCAATGAAATCTCATTTTAGATTCACTTACATTCAGTGCATAACATTTTAATTCACATACGTCGCATAATATTTTATTGTTCACCACCTGTAAGTAATCTACAAATGCAAAACAACACAAAAAAACTTGTTTTTCATCAGACAACTTTAAGCATTCGCCATCTTGCACAGTGCCACCCCCTGCAGCAAGGTTTTGCAGCAATGTACATAGCAGTTGTGTTAAGTGAAAATTGCTGCATTGCTGCGCTAAGTGCTGCCAAACTTAACACGCTACAGGTCACTTCTTCAGAGACGAGTCAACTGCTACTGACAATCAAAGAAACCACAAACATAAAAATACACAAAATAACATAAAAGCAAACACAACAAAACACAAACAAAATAATTATAAAATTATAAACTAAACCTAATGAAACAAAAGCAAGGTTTAGGTATAATTTCCTATTCTATTGCCCATTCTAGTTCTGGGAGTAGGAATTATTATTATTACTATTACAAATGAGTATTATTATGGTGGTGCTGTCGCATTACTGCTGCAGGACCACCTTACAATGTCACTGTCACGTTTCGCAGACCAAACAGCAACCACAATATTGTCCACAACTGTTCAGCAGGAACACAAAAAACGTGTCAATCCACAGAGAAACACTCCCTAAACAGCACAGTACACAGCAATTCAACTGACCAAGACGAGAGCAAGCTAGAAGTGAGAGAGCCGTGCCGATAAGATCATGTCCGATGTCAGACTCCAGTCTGTTGAGACTGAATGACAGCAGCTGTGACACTGTGTGTGGCAGCGAGTTCAGGTGTGCTTTCACCTATACAACGGATACACACATAGGCTACGGCTTTCGACTGTTTATCCAAATAAGTAACAGTAATATATTCCACATTAAAAATCATTTTGGAGACGATTTACCTAGCTAAATAATTGCCAGGCCTAAATCAAATCGAATCACAATCAAGCTCAAACACAAAAACCAAATAAAACTGTTACAAAAAAAATACTGACATATACAAAACTATACACAATCAAATGTATGTTATACTTAGGTACCTTTTACACCATCTCCTGTAGCCTGATTAACCAAGTAATTCTATGAAATAGTAACTAAAATGTCACACAAATCATTAAAACTTACTAATACTGCAATTATTAATAACTAACTAAATCTAAAAATTATAAACATTTTAGGTCATTTTCTGTAAGAATTTTTCACTGTCTGCATTCAGCTAAGGTATATAGAATTGTCAAATATTCAAACCAGAAAACAGATTCATTAATCCACATACAGCAGAAGAGAATAACGAACCTTCTCATAGAATCCAAATACTCGAAGCTCTTCGCAGGCAAGACTGAGATATAGAGGCACACCGGCCTCTTTCTTGGACAACAAAATCTTCATCTAAAATAACACAGCATCGTCAAATGGCAACAAAGGCATGGTAATGATAAACGCATGGGTGGCAGGTAACATTGTGAGATCCCTTGCAATGCGTACTATACCTCAACACTTCTGTGATAAAGTTGCCTCATAAACAGAAGTTATATCAAGTGTCCCTTACCTTTACCTTTACTTTTTTACCTTTATTTATGACACATTGTCTTCAAAAACACTATGGTTTCAATGGATCAACAGCTCATTTCATCATCACCATCAGGCACAGCAGGATTCACTGCTAGTTGCAGGGCTTCTGTAGTACAGAGACAACAATCTGTGATGATGAAATATAGCCTGACTGGATAACTGCAAAGGTGGCTGCATGTAGAAAACTAATACAAAATGCCTTTTATATGTCATACATTCACCATTTGATGGCTCAAACATGCCAACAATGGGACTTCTGTCTGAAGAACTTTCTAAGGTCACCATCTTATATGTGTTGGCAAAATCAAAAAGAAGGCAACCAATAAGCACCCGAAAACTGGATGTGAAGAAAGAAATGTGGACAGAAGTTTTCAGGGAGAGCTGGAAGATGAAGGTGATAGCACAGAACAGGCATAATGGAGACAAGTGGTCTGTGGCCTATGTTCCATTGGAAGCAACTATGTATAGAAAGCAAATTAATAAGTCAGTACAGTCGTGTGGCACCTGATTATTGAAAGCCGACTCATCCAGCTTCTTGGCAAACTTGGCAAGTCTGTTTCTCACGACATCAGCCTTCTCAAGGACATCCAGCATTCCAACCTCAATGAAACTCATCACTTCAGACTGTCGAAACTGTAGTGCCTTCAGTGTCACCGTCTCCAGTCGTGTGCTTATGATGAATCGCACGTTCTGTCACATACAGAAATGATGCCAGGAGTATGAACAATTGATGAAGATGGCACAGAATAGAAAGAAAGCAATCACTACATAGACAAGTGGCCAAAGTAAATAGGTGAAGGCTACATCGATCCCCCTCTCGTCACCATGGGTAAATAGTAATGGGGAATTTGACTCCCATTTTATACAATGATTCTTGCATCTCAAGGAGTCTACATCCCAAGCAGGCCTCGATCAATTCAGCCATTTTTGTGCAGCCTGCCCGCGTGACAGACAGACTAACAAACTGACAGACAGAGGCTGGGAACATCGATCGCAATAGTCTGCATGTCATGTATTCAATGTAGCCTAATAATAGTAATTGATCAAAGGTACTGATGGCTAAAGTGACCATGCTTTAAATGACACACACTTACCTGTGGTATTTTCTCTGGTAGCCATGACAATGACGTTGCCTGGTGACCGTTGTCAACGTCATCGATGCCATCAATGAAGAAAGTAATGCAGCTTGGAGAGATGAGTTTGCCACATTCAGTCAACAACTGGTGAAACCTCCCCACCAGCTTGCTGCACCACATACACATCAAAGTCACTTCATCCTCTATAACACAGTGTGACATTCTGGTGTAATGGTTAGCGAGTGAGTGAGTGAGTGAACAGGAATATTTATACATGGTGCCTAGCGCACTCAAATCTTCTCCTGGCACTGCACCATTTAAAGACCACAGATGAGTGGTCAACAACACCACACAGCTGACTCTTAGTACTTACGTGTAGTCATTTAAGATGCCGACAGCTGGAAGCTGAAATCTTGTTGTCAGCTCAAAACAGAAACGACGCAGCATAGCTACAATGTTGCGTGATGCAAGAGAAACTCCAACAAAGCTCACAAACACGTCAAAATTCAACGTCATCATCTTGGCCTCGACGCACCACATCATCAATGAAGCCTGAAACATTAGCACACACCATTAGCTGTAATCTCTTGCCTTTCAGTGTCATTTTTTCGCACTACGGAGTCAACAAATGACACAAACGAACATAAATTATAATATCAGCAAATAACAAAATCAGCAAGCAACACAAGATGATAAGACAGCAATCATCAACACAGCATATAACACAGCCAAAATGTTATTAACCAGAACAAGTAAAAAATGTCAAACAAAAATAAATATGCACAGAATCAAATGCACAAAACCAAGTCAAAATATGTGCATACAAAACATGACAAACGACATTAAAAGAATTATTCCTACCATCAGCGATGACTTTCCAGATCCATGTTTTCCGGTGATAACAAGAAGTCCATTGGTGTGGCTCCGAAGTGCCGACATGCACTGTTTCAGCAACATTTTACGACCAACAAATCCATCACAGAGTGACTCGACATAGAAGTTCTGCAGTGCAGCTTCATGTGACAGCTCACTCATGCCAGTGCCCTGTTTACAGACAATACCAGCAAACAATCAGTAATTGCTGAACTTAAAATGCCAGAGCCAACAGAGAAAAGCTAACAATAATTATAATTAGTTATCACTTGTGAAATGTTCAAAATGTACAGTATCAGCATCAGCATCACAATAAAACTTCACGAATAAGACGATGTCTTTTTGCATCCCACCATTACCAACTTAACTGTTTGTACTGTTGACATTCCTCAGACTTGATACACTGCACTGCAGTACTCTTAAAATTCTGTTGACAGACATTGCCAAAAATGACAAGTCCATAGAAAACCTCCAACTGGTCTACATACTTGAGCCGGGTAGAATTTCTTAACAGCATTCCAGAGACTGTTAAGAACTCTCTGGGCAAACTGCTCTAGCCCAGTGACACATGGCTTTCCGTCACACACACCTCCCCAACTGCATGGGTACCTGTGACATGCAACACTGCGTGCAAACTTTTAAAATAACAATACAAACATTTCTGTTATCTTAAAAATGACCAAATATGTTACTTTGTAATAATAAAAATGTGCTGCAATCCTATTACAACATCAAATTACCGCCAATACAAGCAAAGCATCCAAGGCCTTGGCTGTCAACAGCACTCAAGTTCAACTTGCAAATCTCCTAGTGAGCTAAATATCTTGGTGTTGAATTTCTTGCAGAGACATTGATAATGAAATGTCAGTCTATGGCATGCAATTAGGAAGACGCAAGTTCCTTAGATCCCAAGAATTCCACTTCATTAAATGACCCTGGAAAACAATCTTTCACACGTGCCTTTTTCATTGCTTCTAGGGTTCTCTGAACAAACGGCAGTAATACTGTGTGGCTGGAAAGATAATCGCACCACAAACTTAGCACCATGCTCAGCCTATGACTTAATAACCCAATGGTAGTATTCTTTCAGAAACATACAAGTCTTACCCATCAAAGACCTCCAGACCGCTGGTCTGAATTCTACTTTTCAGTTTTGACATTTTATTCTGTGCTTCTTCACCTTCCACTTCAAACACAGGCTGCCACTGGGCCGGCAATTCACTGCAGACAAATAATACTGTTACACAGAGTCAGACTAAACTTGATGAACTGCTTTTCTGCTGACATGCTGACTAAAAATTATTTTTTCTATTTCAGTTATTTATCACTAATTTTTACTTTCAATCAGATGCAGCAGACTAAGCTACTTCAGTTTTCAAGCATATGAAAATATTTCTAACTAGCCAAAGTACCCGTCAATGCTGGGTCTTGCGCAGGCCAATGTTTGAAACCTCTATGCCCGTTATTCGCCTGCCGCAAGCCATCCCGCTGTGTGGTCAAAAAATGTACATTGCCCATTGACCCAGTGCTGCATGCAGTAGCCTATGTAGTGCTGCTAGGCCTATTTATACCTAATGCTGCCCACAGACTGATGCTAATACGCTAGGCTTGCCAAATACCGCCCATGCCTTGCGAGCTGCTGCCGCGAGAAAATGCCCATTTTTGGTCCCCTACACCAACTTTTTTGCTCCTTGAACCTTTCCGGGGGTGCCCTGGAGCTACCCTAAAATATGGAGATAATCGACCTACCCGTTTCCGAGTTATGAGTGGACAAACAGACAGATATACACCCAGAGTGCCTTATATACATAGATGTATATGATTACATACCATATTACAGGCCTACATAACATTTGTCTACATCATTAAAGAGCAATCCACTGTCGTGTTATCACAAAAGTTGAAATGAAATTACGCCAAATTAACAGTAAACAACAGAAAGCGAATAAGTTGAAATACCTTAGAAACTGATTGCTACGGAAGTAGAAAAAAGCCTTTTCCAGCGCATCGGCTGGTTTAGCCAGTGCAGCACAGTGAATCTCCAGTTCTGTGGCAGAGGCACCTGATGGGTATTCTCGGACCCAGTCAAACTCAGCAGTTGATGGAATGTCATGTCTGTCTGGCACCCACCCACAGCGGTCGCCAAGTATGCCGACAAACAACTGACACTTTGCAACCTCCGTCAGGCACAGCTCCAGAGTTCTAGACACCACATTGGCAAATCATAAAACAGCATTTCACGTCATATACTGCCACAGTAAACTTAGACATAATTATCTGCAAAGCGGAATGTCTTCCAAAGTAGTGGACCAATTTTGGCTAAAAGTCCATTCTTTCATGAAGGACAGTCAAAAGCCATTTCAGGTATCATAAATTAGTCCCTTACGTGTCAGTGAAAAAAACACAGATCACCAAGACAATAATCACTTTTAACATGTGGACACTAGACACCAATGACAATGTCAAGAAATGTTGACAAAATAAGATCATAACACATGTGCCATCTGTACACAATTACGAAACAAAGAAACAAAACAAACAGATAATGCACAAGTGCAAAAAATAAGAACAAAACTTATTTGCAGACTAATA
>Ga0126335_1001102_pt1 | contig 14536 bp, 6 predicted proteins | sample OlaspJWI45metaG_FD_108409 | JGI IMG/M metagenome (GOLD analysis project Ga0126335, IMG submission 108409) | Marine gutless worms symbiont microbial communities from Oahu, Hawaii - Olavius sp. 1 OAHU.JWI-45 metaG | ecosystem: Host-associated > Annelida > Digestive system > Unclassified | place... | reverse complement strand
CTCCACACCCAACCCCCAAGATTTTTGCCTCTCATTTTTTGCACCGAAAGCCATCCCCGGGGCACCCTGGAGCTACCCTGAAAATTTGGAGACAATCGCCCTATCCGTTCTCGAGTTATGAGCGGACAGACAGACACACAGACACACAAAGTGCCTTATATATAGATGCGTTAAAGACAAAGTAACAGTAATACAAAACTGCATATATTGTCAGACTGTCATTCTGCAGTTTTACACTTTTAATAATAACTTATTTACATAGTATGCACTTAGAGCCATTTGAGTCGACGGAACTAAAACCAGACAGATAGACAGACAGAAGACTGACTGACTGACTGACTGACTCACACATCTCGTTACGGTATCATCAGTCGTGTATTCGGTGAGGCTTAATAAGTTATTAAAAGTTAGTATAATAGCTTTAGAACTGTTAGAAGTCGTTTTTTTGTATTTTGGAAAATTTCATACAAGTAAATTCATTTAATTCTTATAAACACAAAACAGTAACCAAGATCATACATAAGTCATTATCACAAACGTACGTCGTATAATAAAGTAGGCCATTGACAGTAAAGACTCAAAGAATCGTAAAGTGTAGGCCTAGTTATTTTAACTGATAAATTTCTGTTTAAGTTCCATGTGCAGTGTGTAAGTACTAAGCTTATTAAAGGGCCTATAACGTCAGTGATGTCTAAAACTGAATAACAGTGACATCAGCGGGGTACTGATCAACATATAAACGTCGTGTTAACTGATGAAAATATAGCCGCTTTGGACCTGACAGACCCTCAGTGACGTAACGTAAAAACTCCAAAGTCGGACTTAACAACACAACCCTCTTATTGTCATGGTCAGCTACGAATACAAGCTGCGAGTCTTTATCGACAGCCAAGTGACGCGGCTCGTTCAGTTCTCCGACGTCAGAGCCACGTTGACCGCCGTAACTATGTATTACTTTGCAATCATCACCGACTACGCACACTTGATGACGGCTGCCGGACAAGCCGTGGCAGACGACAAACTGACCAGTGGTCAGATGCAAGCCATGCCACGGATACTCGATGTCTGGCTGTAATGCTGTTTCACGCACACACAGACCATTGTCACTCAGCTTCACCAGTATGTTAGGCTCATAGCATGTAACGAGTAGACTACAGTCGGGTGTCACGGACAAACCGCTGGGGTAACCGGGCACTGACCACTTGCTGATATGACTACCGACAAGCCGCTTCATTCTGCCACCACTTAAGTCATATCTAAATATACACTTGCTAGCAGTGTCAGACATATAGAGGCATTTGCGTTGTACGCAAGAGGTCATGTCATTCACGAGTAGTGGCATGTATCCATGCACGGTAAGATGACGCAGTAGCTGGTAGTCGTTGATGGAGTAGACGGCAACCTGGTTGTCGTTTCGCCACAGCAGAACGAACAGTTCATCATCGACTACCGTCACACCGACTACCATGTCCGTGTCCGTTGAGATCTTCTTTATCACATATGCAGCTGAACAAAGTAACAAATACGATGCACTGTACATTATTGGCAGTTATTGCAACATTAACGATGTCCAGAGAAATCACAAACCTGTCCTTTGCCGTTTTGTTGCCATCACCTTACCGTGACCTCATGATCGTAAAACTTGAAAGTAACCTAGAAGTTTTCAAAATGTATCTCCGCACGCAAAAATGACAAAGTCAATAGCGTTAACAGTTGGAGCATGAATTAGAAAAGTATGAAAATAACTTTCAAGATCAAATGTTTAGCTCAAATGTAACCAACTTCCAATCATTCTAGCATTTACCATGAAACATATTTCGTCAAATTACATCAATTTCTGATCAGCAGTTTTAAAAATTTTTTGCAGACAGACACTGAGGCAGACGGCACCGAAATATATATATATATATATACCTGTTTTGCCATTTGACAAGCCTACACACTTTCATATTACACAAAAGCTATAGGTTGCTAAGTCAACTGAGGACGACATTGCTGGTGATAAAAATAGTTGCAAACGTTGACCGATTATCAACAACGAAAAAATTACCTGATCCCTTGATTGACTTTGTTTCTGGTGTCTCTGCCACTTTCGGTGTTAAGACTAAACAGAAAATGAGCAGTGTACATGTCAACATCTGTTGTCGAACGTTCACATGAAATCGACAGCAAAACTTCGTTTGGCAGTATGACAGACTAGAAAGAATTCCGTAACCACACTTAGTCATTAAATGACAAAACAGGAGTAATCGTGACAAAATTTTGGGTTAGAGATTTTTGATACTGGTGTAATGATAATGCCAGCATGTCAGCTGATACTGTAAAGGTGGCTGTTACTGACTTTGACTCTGTCCGTAGCACTGGCTCTGGATACTAAGACATACATGTCTGCGTGCCGATCGCCAACATCTCTGATCGGGCGCATATTCCTTCTGCTGAGCGATACGACATGCTGGTTCTTCGGACCAAGACTCAGCTCGATCGACAAAGTTTTCATGGCACAGCTCAACTGTATATGAAAGTTGGAACTTCGGACACGCTTGTGCTCAACCTCCATCAGTCGTAGACTAGTCGTAGACAACTCAGAGATAGACTGAAAAACCATCGCTTCTCACAGGCTTACATCTGATTCCTTTAAGAACAAAATTACTCTACTTAATTAATTTTAATTAATTTACTTCCAACATTTAACCTGTAACATATATACAAAAACGCGGTTAGTGAGACCATAGCCAGTGACTGACTTGTTTCATTTTGTTTCAACTGCTCCGTCAACGTTGCTATGGTATCTTTGGCTTCCTTCAGCTGCTGCTGCAGAAAATGCCACGTTCCAAGGGTGTCTTTCTGTTGTGTGGCGACCTCTGTCGCTGAGTGTTCGTAACCTGCTCGCATTAGCAATTAACTCAAGCATTATAGTTGTAAAGCTGACTTTTGCCTAAGCACACATTACGTAACAAATAAACAAACAAAGCGTTTCTGAAAACAGATAAGAGCAAACAATATCATCAAAGTTACAGACGTTGTCGTCCGCTAATGTGATCGCGGACATGCTGTTGTCCAGTCTTGTCGAGTGCGTTTAGAAACTTGTCAAACTCTTCCTTGGTCTTGCGACTGAGCATCGACAACAGTTTCTCGTTCTGTCTGAATGACATCACCTCAGAGTTGACCGATTCCATCTCTTCTGTGCTGAGTACCTTAACTTGATACAGCTCGCAGATAAGTCCGGTATGCTTGGAATCCAGGCTGTCCACGAGGAACAGGTAATGTTCACGGATAATCTGCGTGTGCTCGAATCGTTCATCGAAATCTATACACAACAGTTAACTTTATAATAAAGTGTTTCAAAATTTAATGTTCAAAACAAGAACTAATCTAACCACTAAATAAAATATCCAAATTTACCAAAAAAAACGGAATTGGACGAATGCTACGAATCATTAATTTTCATCGATCACGCGTAGGCTTACCTTTGTAACTTCCAGAAACAATAACTTCATACACATGTTGATGACCGGTTTTCTTCAAAGCATCGAGAAACCAACTGTAAACATTGCCAGATTGATTCGTGACAATGTTCAACAGTTCTTCGGCAGCTTTTATCGGTTTATTGTGTTTGGACTGAATGGACTGCAACTCTTTCAATGTCAGAGCGTTACACTGAAACATGCTGCGTGCAACACTCTGTGCGTCGATTGTCGACGACGCTTTGCCATAACTGGCATGCAGCACATCGGCATGATCTGCAATTTAACACACGCACACCACTGTTAAGCAGTAGCATCGCGGCCAATAGTTGCACTTGTAATATTGACTGCATATAACCGCTGTGTCAGCTGAAAGTCAATTAATGTTACCGTAGCAAAGACAAAAATACGCTTGATATTAGTCTATAGTGCTAGACACAGAAAGACAACAAACGTTACAATATCAGATCGTTAGCATAATACCTGCTGCCTGCTGTTGTTGCTGTCGTTTCGCTGCAGAGAAAGTCACCTGAATCTCATCCAGCTGACGCTGTTGTGTCTCCTCTGATATTTGCCGGAGTGCTGAAATTTCATCTTCCAAACTAGCAACTCGTCTTAGAGCATCTTCTTTCTGCTTTCGCTGAGTGTTCGAGTACCTCGATGTACGCTGCAGAGCCTCCTTTATCTTACACAAAGCACTGTGTTGTTCAATATTTTGACGTCTCAGAGTTTCTAGTTCTTCCTTCATCTTATTCAAGTCACCTGCTCTTCCGTTAGCTTGCTTGTACACTGCAATTTGTTTCTTCATACAAATCAGTTCTGCCTCTTTAGCTTGCAGTTCCATCAGCTGATTTGCATTTTTAACTTTCAAAGCTTCCAGCGTCTGTTTCATTCGTTCCCCTTCATTTAATTCTTGTAGTTGCTTCTGTACCGCCATTTGTTCCTGTGTGATTTTCTGAAGTTCGTCGTCAGCTTCTCTTGTCTTTTCAAATACAGCTTTCTTTCTTTCTAAAAATTCTCGCTGCTTCTTTTCCAGTTCGTTTCTTTTGTCATGTTCTCTGCTGCTATTTGGCGAAGCCATTGCGTCTTGTCTAAAATGTATACGCTACAGTGTAGTGTAATTGACTAGAAGTCCAGTAAAGAATGCTTGCCGTGAAAGGGTGATTTACAGAGTGGTCCAAAAAGTGAGAACCGGTCGCTCTTTTGCCTCTAACTTTGTCAAATCTTGACCGATTTGCCAAATTCTTATACTGTTTGAAAGAGAAAGAATTTTTCAACAAAGCTACATAATACATTTCACTACACCTAAAATATGTTGCTGCACTAGTCTCTACTTACTAATACGTTCAAATGAAATAAATGCATTGATTTTACAATTTGTTTAGTTTAGTTATATATATAACTGACTTACTTATTACCTCCTTTTCTGGATTTTGTTAAATATTCTTTAAAATAGCAAATGTATTTCTATTTAAACAGGCCTAAAAGTTGATAGCTGCGCTCCGTGCACACTGATCATACGCCACTGTACGACTTTTGGAGCAGGCGACGCCCTTTTCACTCGATCAAATCTAACCTCTTGGAACTGGTCCACTGTAAGACATGGGGTATCATCATTCAGCAGCAAGTTTATCAGTCACACTTTGCGTAACATCGTAGAAAATGAAATGAAGTGCGCAGCAAAGCATTATTGACGGTGCAAATTATTATATCTTTCAGCATGTCTGATGGCAATAGTGGACGCTCTGTGCAACTGTCGTGACAGTATGAATATTTATTCACACAGGTAACATGAAACATTTAATTGTTTCACTTTCATATATATATGAAACGCTTTTAAGTAGCATCTTTTGTAATACAGCATGAAAATAGATTTCTAACACTTTCCAAGGTAGTGCAGCAACATATTTACAATGCGGCGGGATATATTGCGTGATTCTTTTGGAGATTTCTTACTCTTTGCAGCAATACAAAATTGAAAATCGGTTAAGGTGTGACAGAGATAGAAGCAAAAATAAACCAGTTCTCGCTTTTTGGACCACTTTTTATAACACGAGTCGTGAGCAGCTACTGTTAGTCTTATTGGTCATGGTATTCGGATAAAATGCCACAGGACAAAATCCATAATAAATACTGCATAATGAAGACTGCATAGTCTACATGTTGAAAGATGCCCATGCCACTCGTCAATTGCATTATGGTCCATTCTGCACCAAACATATAGCAAGCGCTGGTTCAACTCGTCAGTGTCATGCACCACTGTACCACTGCATACGTGACTGATATACTTACTACTGAATAACACCCCATATTCTGTGGTAGTCTCCCAAACTGATGTTGTGGCTATTCAGTGAAAAAGTGTTATCTATGTCAGAAATCGTACTGCGTCACATACCAGGTGTGTAATGGCACTGTCAAGATTTAGGCCTAATTACACTAAAAACGTTTGCTATTTTAAAATATATTAAACCGAGGTAAATATTAAAACAAAAGCAAAACAAGCGAAACATAAGTAAGTAAGGTAAATGCACTAAAATGGGTGCGAGTATATAAATATTAATGCATTTTTATTTGCATTTTCCTCTAGATTTTCCGCAAATTCGAATTTTTGACTTTTTATTAAAATGTGGTAAAATGATAAGGCTGAGTTTTGTAGCAAATTTTATGCGCTTTCAGCAGTAAAAGAATAGTAAAAATCGGTCAATATTTGGCAAAGTTACGACCATAATACGAGTGGCACGTTTTATGGCTCACGGTGTAGTTCACATTAGTGTGTGCACTGTTATAATTTTTATCTACAATTTTTGGCTTTTTATTACAAACAGTGCGCTACCTTAAAATATACAAAACATAAATGGATATATTCACTAATGAATATAAAATATGACACCAAACACACAAAGAATGAGAATCGAAGATCATATATTGAAGAAGTAATACAGACATCTAAGAGGCGTGTCAACCGCTAGCTAGACATAAAGACAAAGTGCAGCAAACAAAGGTATAAATAATCAGTATGGTGGCAGTTTGTTTAGTGACCTCTCTGCAGCGGCATTTTTGCCCGAGTGCCATTTTAACGCGTGAATTCGCGTGTCGTTAGGTCCGGTGGCGTTTTTGTCCTCGTGGCGTCTTGTCATACAATAGCAGGTTACATAACAGCCCATGCAGTGACTAGAAAAACGCCGGGACGCTGTTGCCCACCTCATTTAGCTTACCTGTTACATGCTTTCTCAGTGTAGTCCATTTAACTTAACATTTCTGCGGACCTTTTGTAATCTGTTGACAAGTATAGCTTGCCAGTGAAAATAAAGTTTTGAATTGTTGGAAGTTTACTCGCACACTTTTTTTCAATGCATATTAGCATTTAAGTGCAAAAAGCACATAAGTAAATTTCTATGTTACAATGGAGGCCGACTTGAAGCTTTTTGAAGCGTGCGTATGGCGTGACGCTGCATAACATCATTGGCAGTCAGACCTGTTCATAGTACTGCAGCTTTTCTATAGTGCCAGCGCCGTTTGCAGCAGCACTCTGGCGTCTCAACATCTGTTCTAAAATCTGGAGCTACAGAGCGTCTCGGTCTCATTACTACAGAGCTCGATCCCCTTAGTCGGTAATTAACTTCCCCGGCGTCTGTCCGGCGTCCCGGCATATTTTAGTCAGACCCGTCCGGGATTCTTTAGTAATATATATGTTGTTATGAAGATACTGTTTAGTGCAAAACAGTGGCAGATGATGCACAATGTTAAGGTAGGCCTAAATGAAACAAACAAAATAGATCACTGACATAAAGTAACTATATTTGCAAATGTCTGGATTTTAGTTCTGATAACTGTCATAAACTGCGGTAATGTCACTCATCTGCAACGTAATAAAATGTTAATTTTTTAACAATATTAAATTAATTGACATATATAGTACTTACCAGCAAAGTATCAACACAAACAAAGCTGCAAACCGCACTTCGCTCACATTTCGCAGCGATATTAAACTATTGTAACTTCTTGGCACTGTGTTACATTCACATTCAATAACCAAAGTCGATGTAGTGAACAACAAAACAAACGTAATCCATGTAGCTTACGTGTATGAAGATTAGATCACAATCACTGCTGACATTCGTAACCGCACTGGCCGCCAGTTCAGCAGAGGATAGGCTATGTGCGTGCTCGTATACAAGTGTCTATACCAGACAGCAGCCATCTAACTCTCGGAGTTCTGCATCCCGGTTAAAGTAACCGCCAATCGGAGTCATATTCGTTTGGCAGTGCAACGCAACCTCGTCATCTCGTATACTGCAAAAAAGTGATATGAAGAAAGAAGTTGAGCTGATCCTTGGCCGGCTCTACGAACCTACCCACTAGAAAAGAAACGGCGTGTTTACGACATAGGAGGCCCTGTACAGCCTATTGCCACAATGCCTAAGTGACAGTATAGGCCTATGCTGAGCAAATATAAATTTTCTTATGCCAATGGCTTACATAGTTCTATAGGCTAGGCCTACATACATTGTTGCGCGCAACGCGTGAGTGCTTCTCATTTGAGGGACTTATTGGTGTGGTTATAGCGTACTGCCGCTGTTTGCATACACATTTTTCTGCTACTGTTTGTCAGCTAGTTGCACATACATGCACAGCCGGCTCGGCCTGTACTGAAATGATTCATCACGACGGGATTGGTTCGTGATTATTACTAGGCAGTAACTGATTCGCATGGGTGCGAACTAAACAGCAAAGCTATTACCAAGATCACAGTTTTATTGCAGTACTGTTATGCGTCTGTAGCACACATTCACAGAACTTGCGAAACAACAAAGCCGTTGACAGAAAACAAAATGCCTCAAAATTGATATTAAATTGAAGGTGTACGGCCACTTCGGTTCATGGTCACTTAACAGTTGTTATAAAATGACAGTTCTTGTACATTAATGTTTGCAGTTTTTCTACCATATTTATCTACATGCTCGTCTGATTTTGCTAAAACTAAATGCTGGCGACACTGCAACAGGCAGGTCAAAATCTAACAGCAAAGCAAAAAGGATTTGAGTTTGGTGACATAACTCGTACAGAGGTCGAAAATCGAAATGTACGTGTGTGTCGAATTTCGGAGTAATCGGTCGATTTGTGGCTAAAATATAACTACTTCGGGTTTCTGAAAACAAACGGTCGCCATATTGGATTTATATTTCCGGTTCCGATTCTGATCATTTCATCTATTACCAAGATCAATGTGATTCTGCGTGGGCCTACCAAATTGCATCCAAATCGGACCACCGCGAATGGAGTTATTACGTCATATGTATTTTAGATGGCGGTCACGGTGCCGCAAATTAACTTCCGGTTTCTAGTTTGGTGACGTAGCTCGTTAGTAGAGGTGGAAATTTATGTGTGCACAAATTTCGAAGTTTTCAGTCAATTTCTGTAAACAAGAGACCGCCAAATACTTTTGGTTCCGATTCTGACCATGCCTACCAAATCTCATCCAAATCGGACTACCGTGGGTAGAGTTATGACGTCATCGAGATTTTCAAGATGGTATCTGTCCGCCATGTTAGATTTGGTATAGAAAAAAATGATAGACTACCCATAAAGTGTAGTGTTACGGGTCACCCTCTTTCTTACGGCCTACTTAGCTGTTAACTTATATGACTGGTAATATGTTACTGTGGAAATCCCGAAAATTACCGAGAGACAGCTTTGAAACAAGAATATAACTTTAATGACTCATACAAACTATGAAATAATGACGGTAAAACAAGTGCAAAACGGCAATGATCAATTATAAACGGTAAAACGACGGCAGAATACGGTAAATATGGCTCAATACAGTGTCTAGGGGAATACTAACAGGTAAACAGGGGGAAAAGTCTATAGCCTAATAGTATAAAACCGAGAATGTCACCCAAAAGACGTAGCTAACGGCAAGCAGCAGACGCGTCGTGGCAACGGCGTAGCAGACGACAGCGGCGGAACGGACTGCTGGCGTCGTAGGACGGGCGGCGAACAGTCGGTGATGCCTGATGTCAGTCGTCGTAGCAATCATTACTTGAACTGGATGTGGTCAGCGTATCGTTCGTCAGACAACTCACGGCAGTGTCACGGTGTGACGAAAAACACAGTAGAACAAATCAGCGGACTAGCACCAGGACTTCGTCAGTCGTATCACTCTGTGACTAACTCACCGCGAGTCTCCAAACGATCCCTCACAACACAACTGCGCGATCTCCGAGCTCGGCGTCTCTTCAAGACTCACAGCACTGTCGATCTTCACTCATCAAAGTCTGACGTGACAAGTGCTAGATTCGCGCTATCGTTTTCAAAACAGCAAATCGATCACGTGACTTTTGGTCATACAGTAGTAAATAAGTGAAACAGGTCAGCACGGCTGGTAAACTGGGTCGGTTCATCGAACAGGTAAACGCGGCGGCGGCAGGCAGCGCAGCTCAGCGGCGGCGGTGCAGCCAATACATATGTAAATCAACGATATCACTAGACATTACGCTAAAAATAGCACAGTGAGCAGGGGGCAAGGGGAGGCGACGTCAAAGTTGCGTAAACATGTGAAAAGACGAACAGGTTTAAAACCCGAGGACCCTAGCAAGTTACACAACGATTAAACTTAATACACAAACACAATATTACATCAGGACATGGATAAACAATTAGTTAAAAGCACGCGAGTAATCAACGTTTACAACAGGCCTAATAAACTGTGCAAACATTATCATCGAAATAACTAACAACGGTAGAACACCACAAATAGCACGCAGAACACAAAGAAATACCAATACTACTGAATATACGATGTGTGTAGTGTTGTTGGAATTTTAGACTCCACTGAATTAGTGCTCCGATGCTGGTTTGTAGTGCGTTGTAAAACACCTAGCGGTACTAGAACAGCAGTTTGCACAGATCCGTCTAGCGATACATGCCAATGACCCGGAGCCATGCTACACTTCCTGAGGCATTCTCAACTGTCCCACACGATCCCGCGGATCCAACCTAGGATCACGCTGGTGGTACTTCGTCAACATATTGACATGACAGACGCACTTCGTCTTTTGAGAATCTGGTAACGTGATGCAATAATCTTCTAAGCCCAGCTGTTTTTCAACAACGTAAGGACCGTGGTATCTGGCTTGTAACGGTTGGCCGAGTACCGGCAAGAGAACCAGGACTCAAAGTTTCTCTGACCGACACGACGATCATACCGAAGTTTGGACTCCGTACAGTTCTGAGTTGTGTGATCAGTAACTATATCAGATGATACCCGACTGGACGTGGTGGTCTGAGTTTCTCTGTCTTTTGGACTGGCTGTGAACGCGCGACTACATTTACTTCCGTTACAGGCGTATCTACGCACAGTGGCGTCTATCCCCCTATTTGCTGTACACAATCCCCCTTCCCTTTCCCCTTCCTCTAAATCCAGCTAGGGGATCTGGGCGGAGCCCGGCCGCCTAACGATTTTGATGAATTGTAAGCCAAATAAAATGCATTACGTGGCTATACACAGAGGCTATCTGCATGAACAGTACTTTTGCTTCACAAGTGTATGGTGCATAAAAATGTTCTACAATATTGTTGTTGGATTAACAATAATATTTTGTGCAGTAGAATGTTGTCGAATGTGTAATAATTAAACATTTCAACATTCTGCGGATATGGCGAATATTGTGTGCCAACTGTGATAAATCAATCAGTGCTACTTGTGGTCAAATGCAATCACTTGTTCTAATCAACAGAATGATGTTTGAAGTTTAAAAAAGCACCAGTCATAGCCTATACCTTAGCCGCAGTAGTCAGTAGTCACTACTAGCCTACATGCTTCGATGACAAGATTCTGAAAATAGCATGCACACAGCAAAGATACGAAACAGTGGTTAGTGTTGGCGGAGGCTAATGTCAATATGTATAAACCAGTCACAAAGAATCACGGACTCAAACAAGCAACAGCTGCTTTGCAATGCGATCAGTCGTGTGCGCAAAATTGTCAATAATGTCGTCGGTTTTTATCGCCGAGAGTACGTCATTCTAAATCATAATAGGCCTTAGCATTAACGTTAAAACATGACGTTAAAATGTTTTCATGATAAGTTTTTTCAAGACATCAATCATCAACAGCTATTTAGTTTTCAGAAAAGCAGCTCTGTTCGAACTGTTATCAAAGTGTAACCAATTCGCTTATTTGGGAACCTAAAATAGTTTTTGCATAGCACAAACACTGCATTATTATTAGCCTATGCTAACATAAAGCAGTTTCCGTTAGAATGTTTTCATTGTTAAATTGTAAGCATAACTAGCCAGAGTAAATACTTTAATTTTTTTTACCACAAAACAATATTGTGTACGAATTTTATAACACCGTCATTTTTAAGAATTGTTCGGTTCTGTTAGAAATTAAAAACTATTGAAATAGCACCAGCCAAAATTAATATCAGAAACTCCTGGACAGCGCCCGTATCCGTATCCGTATCGTTTCGAATTGTAACACTGTCCGTCAAAATTGTGATACGGACATGAGTCGGAATAATAGCAAATCTGTTTGTAATACAATCCGTTGACGTTGATACACGTGGCGTCAGTGTAGGTAGTGGAGTAAAAGGAGTAGCACTGGCAGTTGATGTAGTACGTGCTGCAGTTAGTCGAAGTAAAGTAGCAGAATCCGTCAGAATGCAGGTAGCCGTCCACCCTCTGACACGTGCTAGCATTATACTCCATCGATCTGCGCAGGTATTATAAGACTTATGAATCAATTACAGGTCAGTAGCAAGCTCAAAACCTGGGGTAGGTAATTCATAACACCGCTTTCCTTTCCCATTCCCCCTTTCACTACACGAACTGTCGTCCCTTAATGACTTTCAGAAACATTTGAAGTTCTATCCGTTCAAAATTTAACTTGCACAATCTGACAATAATTTGCTTGTTCACTTAGTTACTTCTCTTTTCCATACCTGCATTTCTCTCTTCTCCCTCCCTCTCTTGCCATCCATTTTCTGGTCACTTCCCCATTCCCCTCTCTTCAACCTTTTCCATCCCCCACATCGATGATGTACAGACAGCCGTACACCGCTTCGCTGTCTGTGTTCACGCCATCAACGAAGGGATAAAAGCCAGTAGACTGCGGCTGAATGCTTCTAAACCCAGATCATGTGGCTTGGCTCTATACACCAGTTAAAACAAATCGACATCAACCAGTCAATCAATCAAGTCAGCATATATAGCGCAAAAAAACGCGGGAATTTGGTCACTTCGACTGTACAACGTAGCCTTGAGGTACTGTCGAAACGCCGGAAATGATAGATATGGCCGTCGTAACGTGGGTAGAAGGTCATTCCACATCTGGGGACAGCTGCAGAAAAGCTTCCATCGACGAATCTGTTATGTGTTCAAGGAACAGTCGATGTTCGGATGTCATTTGAAGTCGACTTGAGTGTGCGCCGACCAGTATCTGAAAGCAGGCGAGTGGCGACCATCGGACATCAGCGACATTCCAGTCGAGTCGACTAGTGTCAAGGTGGTCGACAGCGCGCGGGACCTGGGTGTCATCATCGTCAGTCAACTATCACTATCGGCTCATGTCGCGTCGCTCTGTCGGGTACCAGCTTCGCCAGCTACGAACCAGTCATCAGATCACTGTCAACAGAAACTATGGAGGCACTGGTCCAGGCGTTCATATCTTCCTGGTTGGACTACTGCAATTCTCCGCTACATGATCTGCCGGATACTCTTCTACTTAAGCTGCAGTCATTACAAAACGCCGCCGCACGACTCATCACTGGCACGCGAAAACGCAACCATGTCAAGCCAGTGTTATATCAGCTGCACTGGCTTCTAGTTCGACATCACATTGAGTTCAAGGTCGCATGCCTAGTTCACCAGTCGTTGTCCGGACAAGCACCCGGCTGACGACTGCAGTTACAGTGTCAGGAGTCATGCCGCCGCCGGCAAGAGCTTGTGGAACAACCTGCCATCTTTTCTGCGACGTGAATCCAGTTATGAACAAATGAAACGACAGTTGAAGACATTATTATTATTATTAGATTGCCTTTTTTAGATTGTAAATGTTGAATTTTAGCTACATTTCGACTGAACTCAGACTTTTTCTGAAACTCTGTGGATTCGAACTCGAACTTGGAGTTGGATGTTGAGGACTCAGACTTGGACTAAAGCCGCAAGAACTTGGACTCGGACTGAGACTTACCGGACTCGACAACATTACTGGCTAGGGGGTCTGGGAAGCACAGTAACTTTAAGCTTCCCAGCGGGATTCCCCGCCGAAGGTGAATTTCGTGCGTTTTAGTGGTAACATTGGCAACTTGTGACAATCGTCCAAAGTTATTGCGTCACGATGCACACAAACCCGTGTACAGCCGATGTTTTGCGGCCGTGACCGTGACCTTGACCCCGTGACCTTGTACCTACACATCAAAAACGAATGTAAAAGTTTGAATTAAACAAGATCAAAGTCGACGAGAAGCAGTCGATGGGTATGCTTCCGCCTGTGCCGACAGTGCATTGTGCTTCGAGAAAAAACACATCCGTTGTCCCCCCATCGGTAAGACCCAAGTTACAATAAACTTCTGGGCTATTATCACAGACAGAAGGACAGACATACATCACAACAGGGCAACAATATTGCTTCCTTCAGCTAAAAATACGTAAATAGCGCCCAAGGTCAAAAATCAAGGTCAAATGTCAAAAGGCTTTAAATCACTTCCAGCATTCATCATAGCACATATTCATATCAAAGTACAGTTGTTTTGACAGAGACACACACAGACATCAACAAAAACAACACCTATTTTCAGTGATGTTAAATCTTGGTCTTGGTCTTGGCCTTGGTCTTGAACCTTGTGGTCTTGTTAGCAATGTAATACCAGTTATCTATCACCGATCAGCTGTGGACGAACTGATTAAGCAGGTTTATTCACGTTTCTATGATCTACTTTGTCAGCTACAAATTGCACCAACTCAGCCACGAAGCTCCAAGTCATTGACATTTGATAGCGATGTATTTCTGATGGCGGCTGCACTTGATCCACGTTATGCATTTCACTGGCTGATCGACCATCCCG
>Ga0126335_1001101_pt1 | contig 14538 bp, 11 predicted proteins | sample OlaspJWI45metaG_FD_108409 | JGI IMG/M metagenome (GOLD analysis project Ga0126335, IMG submission 108409) | Marine gutless worms symbiont microbial communities from Oahu, Hawaii - Olavius sp. 1 OAHU.JWI-45 metaG | ecosystem: Host-associated > Annelida > Digestive system > Unclassified | place... | reverse complement strand
TAACTTTTAGCTTTTTATTTGTCTGGTTTATGTGCTTCATGTGCTTTATGTGTTTTTTTGTGTGTGTATTATGTGTATATGGGCCAAGTGCCTGAAATAAAACTGATGTATGTATGTATGTATGTATGTATGTATGTATGTATGTATGTATGTATGTATGTATGTATGTATGTATGTATGTATGTATGTATGTATGTATGTATAGCTGTAGTAAAATTTATTACACGAAAACTTTATTCCAATGTTGAAATGCACTTAAACACAAAATTCATTTTGCTACGATTTCTGACTTAAGTTTCATAAAAATCGTTTAATAACTTGCCAGTTAGCGGTTAATAACAGTTTTAATGTTAATACTAAAATTAATCGCTATTATTTGCAGTGTTAATGTCCACTGACTGTACTGCCTACATTGTCTGTCGTTCATTGTTCATATCTGTTTCCTCTGTCTATTGCTACCGTTGTTTTCGGTGAATAAAGACTTCTATTATGCTCATCTAGCGTTATAACTTTTGTAAAAAAAAACTAAAAATTTACAGTAATTTCTTCCCACCCTGAACGTTTAAAGTGACAAGTGACATATATAGAGAGAAGTAAACCCCTCTGCAATAGATTTTTGCTTGTTTCGCTGGTATGCAGAATATTTCATCGAAAAGCATCTAGTCAGACCAGTCGATATATTGATAATAGACCTGCATCGCTTGTATGTCGATCTCGAGTTTGCGTTTGGCCGTGACAAGCGAGTTGTTGGCTGCAGCCAGTTCAGAGACTCGGTCCGACGTCTCATGAAGCTCAGCTTCAGCAGCTTTTCTCGCGCGCTCAGCTGCATCTAGCTGAGTCCGCATCTCTTCCAGTTCTCCGGCGATCACCATCGCTCGACGCTCTGATGATGTCATCTGTTCGCGTATGTCATCCTTCCCTCGCTGCTCCTCTTCCATCTACGGCAGTTGCAGCAGTATTTAAATGTCACGTCATTTCTGTTAAGGCGTTATCACACACAAGCTTAGACACAACACGATTACGATAATTATAACATTTAACGAGTATTTTGCGACGTTACTGTGACTTATTTCTAAGCGTCCGCGCGCCTATGGGCGGAAGACGCAATATGCATTCCGGTCGTGCTGTCTGTTTCAACTGTTTGTCCGTCTGTGTGTCTGTAATTGGCCGGTGAGACGGACGCATGGGCTTGCCATAGATTTTCTAGTCTTAGATTTATACGATACATAATTATTTACTCGATATGCTTACAGTTGCACACACAAAATACGACCCTCATAAAAGAAGTTGCAAACTGTAGCTATTGTAAGCATGGAACTGCCTATATGTGAGGTATGGTCTGAAATCAACTACATAAATAACTCAAATTAAAATAACTAATCTGATGTAGTTCCCTCACTCGCACATCACTGCAATATCACGACAGTGACCTGCTGCTGAAGTTCCCTGATCTGCTGCTGATACTTCTTGATGTTCTTCTCGGCATCAGCGCGTCCTCGGTTGGCCGTATCCAACGCTACTTCCAGCTCATTGATATCTTGTTCCAGTTTCTTTTTGACCCTCATCGCCTCGGCCTTGCCTCTCGCCTCAGCCTCCAGACTCGCCTGCATCGAGTCTAGAGCCCTCTGGTGATTGCGTCTGTCGACACAGCGACCGACACCTCATCATCATCAGCGTAAACAAGAGGGCAAAATAATTTGACGAAGACCGCATCGATTGCGAGCAGTGCTACCATACTTTACAATAAGCAAAATCCCCCCCACTTTCCCTTCACTCTCACCGTATAGGGGCATCTGGACCCCATCTTAACGAGACTTCGATCCGTTCAGCCACGTGACAGACAGACATACAAACTGACAGACGTTGTGCATTCGATGCAGCCTAATAAAGGTTATGTCTAAACTCCAAAGTACAAGGAAAGTGACAAAGCCCATCTTTACCGTGTGTTTTCGAACTCTTCGTCCTTTTCTACCAGTCGACGGTCAATATCTTGACGGATTGCCGATATTTCCAGCTGCGTCCTCTGTGACTTGGCTTCTTCCAGTTCCAGAGCTGCTTCTGCCTCTTCCAGGGCTGCCTGGAGTTCTTCCTTCTCCATCTCCAGACGTTTGCGTGCTTTGTCCATTTCGTGAACGTTGCGACCTCCCTCTCCCAGTTGGCTTGTCAGATCGTTAATTTCCTCTGTCGCGAACAGCAAACTTTTATTAAACTCTGTACTACCAGTGCGATGCTTGGTTGCTTGTTGTGTACAAATTAAAGTAAGTTGACCCCAATTTGCCTCTGCATTGTAGTTCTAGGTAAACTTTTTTCTAATTACTTTAACTAAAGAAGTGACTCTTGCCAGATTTTTGAGAGATAAATAGACTGTTCGAAACGCGTCTCTTCTCTGTCTTCTGTCTCTGCGTGTGTGTCTGTTAACCAGGGTGCCGCAAATCGTAACCGCTGGACATAGAGACTTCTGATCTGGGAGACAGAAACATACTGACCAACTCTGATCAAAGATAAAAAAACTAAATAACCCTGACCTAATAAAGCCGTACCCGGTAGCGGCTTTCGAGTTTTCAAGTTTACAATTTAAGCAACGTGTCTGTGCTGGTATTTAAGAGATTCACAGTTGTTGAAGTTGGCATGGATTGGTTCGAATTATCGTTTTTTCATTTTTTCAGAGTTTGCTGTATTTACTTTGTATATTTCACATCCTCTTTAAATTTCATAGATACAAAATAGTGCAATACTTACCGGAGAGGTTTTTGTTTTCGCGGCGGATAGCCTCCATAGCGTCATTCTGCTCGTCAATCTGAGTTCTAAGTTTGTAGACCTCGGCAGCGTTCGTTCTTGATTCTTTCTGCGAGTTTTCCATCTCTGACTGCAGGTCGGCCACTCGTCTCTTCCACTCGTCAATCGTCTTATCAAACGCCCGACCTTTCTTCTCCGCTTGTGACGATACCGACTGTGCCTAGGGGACACCGACCATGTACGAATTACAAGTAATTAGATTACAAAAAAACAATAATTACTACGGCCGTCCGTTCTAGCTGTAAAGCTAAGACCTTCATATTTTACTGATATTATTAATTTATTATTTAAAAAACTATTTTTCTCTATTTATTTAAATTTTATTTGTCTTGGACATGAATGACGTATACAATGCCTGATTGATCTTACTGAGTGAATAATAAAATGTTGACTGGTTTATAGCCACACAAAAGTAATAAACTCTTTACTTTCTAACATGTTTTTCAAAAGTACAGCTTAAAGGGGCTTAACGATAATAGCCACACAGAACGTATAACGAAAAAAGTTCAGTGTCCGGGAAACAAGTAAACCACAGATAATACTGGATAGAAATGTCAAATCTCAACACATCCTAACAAAATTATCTGCACTGAATTTCAAAGATATCTTTGAAATATCTGCAAAATTTCATTAGAAAATATTCATTAACGGTGGAGTTATTCATCTTCAAATATCGATGACAATTTGCCGAAAATGCCATCACGTTAATTTGTACAATCACTGGTCCGGAAGTGACCTTTGCTGACAGGACAACGTTTCTGCCCATAAGGTGCGTGAGAGGTGCAAAAACTGCAACTGTTAACCCGTAAAACACCGGACTTCATCGCTCCAACTCCCTGGACAGCCAACAGTCCTGACCTCAGCCCAGCAAACTACCGGATCTGGGAGAAGCTGCAGAAGCGTGTGTACCGCAGCCGGATTCACGACGTCTCCCTGCTAAAGTCGCGTTTTATCGAAGAGTGAGAATATTTTAACCAGATTATCAATCGATCATCGATGAAACACTTATGCAGTGACGTACACGTCTTCAAGCTTACATCTGAGCACGTAGAAAATATTTTAAACAAAGACTTTAAATATGTTTGACTTTTGCACCTCACAGTCACATGTCTAAACGTTGTCAATGGTGGACATTTCATGTTTTCGGGTGACTTCGTTAAACTTGCTGTAACTTCTGCACACGTCAACAGATTTTACTGAAATTCGATGTTTTGTTTGCAATGAGATGTCGCATTGTTCGTGGAAAATTGGGTTGAAATCTGACGTTGTTTGCCGGAATTATAAAAATGTATAAACTGGCTTAACTCAAATTGTCGGATGTCTTAATAAACGAATAAACGAAACGAATATTACTTTTTCCGGGACACAATGTAGAGACGCACAAAAACAAGTTGCAAAGATACATTCTCGACGTCCTGAGACGACGTAAAATTTGGCAAATACACCATTCGTTCAATAAAATATACGTATATACGCCTACATGTTTTTATGTTGTGAAGATGATAATAATACTATGAGTAAAATAGTTCACGTACTCTTTCCACTTCAATCGTGAGGTCCTCCAGTTCGCCCTGGAGCCTGTTCTTGACTTTTTCCATGTTGGAAGCTTTGGACTGAGCGGCCTCGAGCTGAGCCTCAAGCTCCATGATCTTAGCGTTCATCTTGCGCTTGAGTTCGTCCATTTCCTCGGAGCGCACTCCTCCCTCGCCACTCTCACACTTGTGACGCCACATCGCCATCTCGTTGTTCGCTTTCGTCAACATGCGCTGCAGATCGCTGCGACCTTCCTGTTCTTCTTCCAGCTGCTCGCGGAGCTGGTCAAGATCCGCCTGACACACGTCCAACATAATCCGAGTTAGTGGCAAAATACGATAATGGCATCCACAAGTTATGGCGAATAGTAGATAACTAAGTAAGGTTGTGTTAAAGTGCGCCCAAATGCCAGCTGGACCAACTTAGTCTACGGCAATTAATAAAGCAATTGCCAAAGACTTCAAAAACATCAAGTGGTCAAAATTCTACATAAAGAGAGAGAAAAAGCTACAGCGGAAAAGCTACCGCAAAACTGAACTTACTAGCTGGATCGACTAACAAAATAAAAAAGCACCAGTGAGATTGTAACAGCGGCCTGGTGTGCTAAAGCTCTCAGCATAAAACGCTTTTCCGCAAGACCTCTATAAAAACTATGAAGTTATTCAACGAGCTTCTCCGATTTCATAACATGCAACAAAATGAGCAAAAAGTTACTAAAAACTCGAAATAAAAACCTGAAAATTTCTGGCTTCACTCTGGAACTTGGCGCGAAGACGCGATTCTTCTTCAAGCGACGCCTTGGCTTCCTCGAGTTGTTTGTTCATGGTCTGTTTGAGTTTCGTTAGCTGGTTGATCTGAGATTCGGCTTCTTCAATTTGGCGGCCATGCTCGGCGCTCTCGGCCTGCGCTCGAGCCTTGACCGAGTTCAGTTCGACGACCTCGCGGGCTGACTGTTCCAGCTTCGCGTTCAACTCAGCCAACTGTGCCTCAAGCTGCTTCGTCAACTTTTCCGCATTACCCTACACACCAGTAGTGTACAACTTCTAATAAATGGCTAAAGAATTTAGATATTAATGGACACTAAAAAGTGAAAATGTTGACGATATTCTTTCTTCTAGAGTTGTATAAACTCTTAAACCTACGCTTATGTTCGTTTTTTAGCTTCAGCCAGACACCTATCCGGTAAAAGACCAGCATACTTTGAACAGGAATTATCCTGCTTTTCTGTTAGCTTTTAATAGTAACCATAGCTGTATCTCGCTTAGTTTCGGAGATATTCGAAAACAGATAACGTGAACTTTTAACTAAATATAGCATAGCTGTTTCCATTCTGACGGACCAGCCAAAAAACTATCGTTATATTATTGTAAAATATTGTAATGCTTCAAATACTCTATACTATATAGGACCATGGTGTCCTATCAATAGGATAGTGAACAAGTCAAAAAAAAGCAAAACTTGCCCGAGTCTTGGTGGCGTGTTCCAGTTGTGTGTGAATATCGTCAAGTTCAACCTTTATCTGCTGCTTTTCTTTCTCAGTCCTGCATTACACAACCACAGAATAATATCCACAACTCAATTAAATGTTGCACAATTAGCAGAAATGACCAAACAAAAAATACTACAGCAAGAGATGTAGCAAATAACATAAATGTTGGCGCAGGCGCAGTATATAGGCCTAACTAAGGCTTTCTTCAATTCCTAAAAATGCCAAAAGTGACAACTTGCAAAATTGTTCAGACAGCCTTAGATAACTATCATAAGCTCCTATAGCTCTTTAGTTTGCCCTACATTTTATTAGGCTTGTTCAAGAAAGCTACTAGATCTGTAGCTGACGTGATGCCTACTTCTGCTTGACTTTCTGCAGCTGCTCGACTTGTTCCGTCAGTTCGTTGACAGCGTCCTGCTGTTTCTTGCGGATGGCGGCGATCTGGGCCTCGTTCTGTACGTGCGCTTCCTCGAGATCGCGTCTCAGTTTCTGCAACTCTGTCTCCCTCTTCTTGTTGACCTCGATCTGCGCCTGCGTTGCTCCGCCCGCCTCGTCCAGCTTCTGACTCAGATCATCCATCTCTCGCTCCAACTCCACGCGCTGCTTCTCTACCTGTCACACGTCATACAGGTATAGACAGGTAGACTACTTCCACGCACCTGCCACTCACGTGTGTAATACGAACATTAATATCAGCAACTGTATTATCATAGTATTATCATATATTTCTATTTCTAGTTTAGTTTTTTCTGTTTGTTTGTTTTATATTGTCTACCATTACTGGTAAAATAGAGATGATTATATTATAGCATATCAATATAATCTGCATTTTATTGCAATACTGATGGGTTCTTCTTTGTAGTAATGACCACAACTTTAACAGGATGAAGACTCCGGGGCATGAACGATGGTAGACACAGTTGCAATGACAGTCGGCTCACTGGAAGCAGGTGCAGATATAGCTTAAAGAAACAGCGAAGCAGGTGCAGATACAGGTTAGGGGTAGAGGCTAACTCCCTAACTGCAAATTACAGTGGAGTATCTAGGGTTTTTAATATTTAAAAATTAATGATTGAGTACAAATAATACATATTATAAACGTAAATTAATGAAAAAGTGCAAGTATTAGTTATTTAAGTAGAATAAAATGCAAACGAGACCGTAAACATAAACAGATCATATGGGTCTCATATATTAAGCAAAAGGTGACTAAGGTGACTAAAAAGTAGTAACTATCGTGACAGGGTCCTAAGTAGGCTAGTCCTCGCTGTCTGAGGTAGCGCTGTTTCTGCGTATCTACGTATACGTGGCGCCACCGTGCGAGTGTTTTTAAAAAATTGGCGTTTTTGGCCTAAATTGGCGTTTCTCTTAAATTTTTTTACCACAATAAAAAAACTTTTTCCAAAAATCTAAGTGCGCACAAATTATCCTCGTATTAGACGCCACCTTTACGCCAAATTTGACGTTCTTAAGCGATCTCAGTACTGAGATATCGTTTGTTTGAAGAACAAACAGTCACTCACCCACACAGACACCATCCGTGAATACGTGAATAATGTGAAATACAAAAATAATAGAAGACTCTATTAGTACTAACTACTAGCATTTATAATAACGCTAGCGACACACATATTAGAATGCAAACCTTGGTTCGCGATGCTCGTTCTGCTTCCAATTCTTCTTCAAGTTCAGCGATACGAGCCTGCAGACATGACAGCATCATCAACTTTGAACTAAAAGTTCACAGATGGATCCCACACGGGCCTGCTCGGCATTTGCAGCAGCCCAAAGACATCGGAAGATGCCCTCAAGTATCGACATATACTTGTCCTGGACTTTTACACCTCTTTTAAAGTATTCGCATCTAGCATTAACGATGTCGCTCACATACAGTTCTGAGCTTTCCTCTAAACCGCTTTGGCTAAATTTATGGGTCGCTTGGGTTGGTATGGGTAGAACAAACCAAAACAGAAAATATCAAAATTTGGTGTAGTAGACAAAGCAAGACTTAGAATGATGTTTGCCTCAACGACTGTGTTTCTGTGTGATCCACAATAACACAATGTACTTAGCAGTTGTAGCTGGAAGGAACCAAACCATAGTCTACGTACTATAGTTAGTCAAAGGGCTAAGGGCTAGCAAGTTTATAATCCATCTCTGTCAAAAAATAATAGAAAGAGTTACCAAGTGCTGTGCATCATGCATCAGCATATTTGTTACTGTATTTTTAAGAGAAAACATTATTTTGCTAAATAGTTACTCGCAAATCGCTAACCTGAAGCTCTTTGATCTTCTTCTGCAGCTGAGCGACTAGACTCTGTTCACTTTCCAATTTGGTGTTCAAACTGCTGATCTCCGCTTCTCTCCTGCACACAACGGACAATTGGCGTTAAATTTGTCTCGAACGCCCAGTCTCAGTCAGCGTATAGGCCTAAAAGAAATGTTTTAAAATGTTTTTGCGCTATACAAATGTGTTTGCAATTACTGTTCTTAATATTTTCGCACCGCGGTAATTGTACGTTTGTCATGAGTAGGCTACAACAAAAGATCAATCAATCGAATTAAGAACGAGAAAAAGGATAGAAGGTCTACCAACTTGCGTCCGCGATCCTCAAGATCCCTCTTGGAATGCTCCAGCTCTTCTACTGCCTCTTGCGTCATTTTGAGGTCAGCTTCCACTTTTCTTCTTGCTTTTTCCACGTCTGATCTCACCTTTTTCTCCCGCTCCAAGTTCTCCTCCATCTACAGAGCAGAGTTGTTTTAAGATGTCATTATTTCGACGTTATTTACAGTAAAAATTAAACGGAGGTGCACACAACATGACCAGCTATCTGACGTATTGTGTGCTTTCGGGTAGCAGCTAAGTAAGTAACCTTTTTTATTTTATTCTACTTGCTAGATGATAAAATGTTTAAAAAAGATTAAATACTTGCTACCTATTAAGGCGACTGGTAACATAAATTAGAGTTCAATGAATTAAAAACGAATTTAGTGTGATAAATTACAACTAGAAAAATATGGCAGTTACAGTTGTATTGCCATGTGCAGCCTCGTGCTGCGCTCGAACTCGCTAGAACTCGCTTACACTCTCACACTTGCTCGCACTCGCTCGCCCGCCCATTGGCTCGCACTACTTCACATTCTATCGCACTCGCTCACACTCGTTTTCTCGCCCTTTCGCTAGCACTCGATCGAACTCGCTCACTTTCTCTCGAACTCTCTCCAACTCGCTCGCCCTGTGCTGCAAACCCATTCAGTTTTTACTAGCTTCCTTCCTTGCTATTTTTCAAACGAATCCACTTGCTACGTAGCTACCAAGCTTTGTGAGAATATTTTGACCGGTGTCGGAGATGTGAGCGCAAAACGAAATTCAGAGAAATGTCCCCTAGTGGCTGAATTCAACTTCCGGTTCCAATTTTTACACATGCCAGTCTTCCTGGATATTTGTCACCAGCAAAATTTCAGCGAAGCCGCGGCTGAGCTATTGACACTTAACTTATTTATGACGTGTGCGCAGCGTGGGCAATATGTTTTACTTACTTAACTCGTCAGAGATCTCGTTTTGAATTAACACACCAAATATGGTGCAGTTGTCATGATGTTTCGCCCAGGTATCCCTCAAAAACGAAATCACGTCAGCCACCGCTGACAGCAAATTTAACGCCGGAAGGGGCCGTGCAATCAGGTTTGGGTGGGGAAAACGGCTCAACATTTTGCGGTTTTAAAACCTTGTGAAATTTAGGGGGCAGATCTGTCAGATGTCTAAACGGAAAACAAAAATCACACCGGAAACCGATCGAATGACGCAAGAATGCGAAAATCCTTCCAGCAAGTGCAGAAATATGGGTTTCTACGGTGAAATAAATAAATAAATAACGTTTCATCCGCAACACTAACAGCCTTTCGCTTCGCTTCGTAGTTGAAACTGCTGCGCGAGGCTGAATAAGAACGCCAACTACTTTACGTATACTTTTATTGCACTTAATACATAATTAGTAGGCCTAAGTCAACAACTACAATGGAGAATCGATATTCACCTCATCGATGTTTTGCTCAAGCTTCTGCTTGAGCTTGGTCATATGGTTAACTTTGTCTTCTTCGGCAGCGAGCGCCTCCTGCGTCTGTTTGATCGTCTGATCCATCTGTTTTTTGTCTTTCTGCAGCTTGCTGATATTCTCATCCTGTCTCGCCATCTCCTCGTTCAGCGTCCGTATCTGGTTGTCTTTCGTCTGTTTCTCCTGTTCAGACTTTTGCAGATGCAGCTCAAGACCCTCACAATCTTGCTTCAGGCCTGACACCTCGTCTTCCAATTTCTCTTTGCGGGCGCTCAGCTCCTCAGACGTTTGCTCTTGCTTTGCCAGTCTCTCTTCCAATTCTTTCACCTGTTATATACGAACAAATCGTTTATCAGTCAAAACCTACTCTGTAGCAGGTATTATAAAACACTGAAAGAAAATGATGTAGGAAAGCTAGATAATAACATTCAGCAATCTGCCACGCGGGACAAAAAATTGAACCATTTTATTTTTGCAACAACTTCATCAAAACTGTTTTACTGAAATAAGTTGTGGTGCACATATACCTGAATAAATTTGAAACATAATGACATCAAATCATTAGTCTCACTTGAATAGTATTCTGTAAAGCCTTATGAAACGCAAAGTGCATACGTGACGAAATAACCAACACCAGTTACGTCACGTAACTTAAACGTCATCATCATCGTTGTCAGCGTTTAAGTGACACATCGACATGAAAGCATGGACCTACAGTGCAACAGCAAGACATTACATCAGATGTTGAAAGTGTCAGTCTCTGGTTTGAATACATGCCTTTAGCCTAACTAACCACTGATCAATCCCTTGAACAATGATCGTCTGCTGGATGCTTGATCAACTACCAGATGCACACAGCCATATCCTTTTGTCTGTGGACTAACAAGTAAACAGTCTTAAGCTGGTACCTGGTATTTTCGTTTACAGACATCATAAAATATGCCTGTAATGGAATATTTATTGAGGTACAAGTGTGCCTAAAACTATCAAAATGAAGCTTGGTTTGACAAAGTCATTGCGAAAATAAAACGGTGCAATTTTTATGGCCCACTGTTTATAGGATTCAGCAACCTGTAGGCTTATATAAACCATTTAAATTTTGTAGCAAGCTTTTATCATTTTTAGACAAACAAAACTCTCAGTAAGTTCGGCATCCAGCTGACTGCGACATTAAATACTCCTCCAAAGATGACATATTAAGTTAATATTAATTTAAAAACAACGAATGAATGATATGAACCAGTTCTTCGTAATCTCCTTTCTGGTTGACCAGCTGAGCGATCCTTTCATCTAGGTCAGCTACGTTGTCTTGCTCTGCCTGCAGCTGAAGGAAGAGATCACTCTTCGTCTGCAGCAAGGTGACGTTCTGCTCCTCGAGCTCTTTCTTGATCTTTGTGACCTTGGCCAGCTCCTGCTTAGTCTTCTCCAGTTCTTCCTCTTTCTTCTTCATTTCATCCTCCTGGCGAGCGACGCTCAGGAGCGGCTTGACGCGCGTGTACAGCTTCCACCATTGCCAGTTGCGCATCGCCAACCAGCGACGAATGTTGCGCTGGATGATGCTCAAAGCGACCCTACAGCACCAAGAATTCGACCTCAGCAACATATGTTTACGATATCTCGTAAGACTCGTAATCAGTAATTCTAATGGCTGCAGTCGACTGAGACAGATGTACGGCCAGTAAATGTCGACATTAGATATTAGTACCGCATGGAAGACGGCGACAGCGAGAAAGAGCTATATGACGATTGGCGATGAATTGAAATGTCTAAATACACTACTACAATGACAACAAACGGACTGACAGCAGACAATATAATCTAAAGCAAATCGGTCTGAACTAGAAAAACGCGTAAAAATACTTTCTGCCAACAGAGAGGATTGACATCATAGTGGTGCGTAATATGTCTTTGACATACACCGGCTTAGCTAAAAACTAAAACAACTTCTTATAGGCATAATCTAAGGCTTCTGAGCATTGCTTTACGTGTGTTTGTTTTTCCACAGCATTATCAAAATATCAATAGATCAAGTCGATAAGACCGACATTTTGTTTACAAACAATTTAGAAGCTACCTCTGGTCTTGCAGCTTCTTGTAATTCTTGCGGATGAGGTATCCACGGATGCGAGCCTGAAAGTTGGAGATGATTTTGCCAAGACGTTCATCTCTCATGTCCTCAAGAGCTCCAAGGACGCCGGCCTTGAAGAAGACTTTCGTGTGTCCAAGGCGGTAGTCATTCTGGTCCATCTGCAGCGCACCGAGCACCTTCTCTGTGACTACTTTGCCGTCGACGAAACCTGGCGGAATGACATTCGGTGCCAGGATGGAATATCTGTCGATATATACATTTAATGTATATCACCATACAGCCGGTCAATTAACTAAGACCTAACACAAGCCGTGTCACATCAAAAATTAAAAAAGCGTCTTAAATGTATTAAGTTGTAGAGGTGCGGACACTTGTTATAGCGCCTCTTACTTGGAAGCCCACCTCAGAAGCGCTGAGGTATGGCGCACGCGTTGTAGGGGTTTTACAATATTACCTGCACACCCATGCATGTATTCGCGAACGGTATGAACCGTGCCTTTGCCTTCCCAGCCGAAGCTGGTCCTTATTTTACCTACCCCGGAAAGATGGAAGTTGAGTCAACCTATGGTTTATCTGTCCGAAGACGGTCACCCATCCGAGAACTAACCAGGCCCGGCGTTGATTAACTGCGTTGATCAGACCAACATCGTTAACCACTGCACCACCCCATCAACCTGAGAGAGTGCAATAATTGTAATTAGGCCTAATGTTTTCTGAACTCATCGTTGACAGCCTTTCAGTTGGTTGCACATAAAATTTCTACCTTAGACGGCATCGGAATAATAACACAGTTCAGACGTTACTGCAGTATTTCACGCACAAGTCCGAGTACAATCAAACAAAAAATGTACATGCAGTTAATGCGGTGAATGGCTACATTTCAAAATTAAGCCATATACAAATGCAACTTCAGTGCACACTGGTTTACCGCTGTTTGAACTCTGAATAAATCATCCTGTTTGGAAATCCTTTACGACAGATTCTGATGCCTTCGAGCACACCGTTACATCTCAGCTGATGTAGCACCAGGTCGGCTTCAATCAAACCTGCGCGACAGACAACAACAAATAATTATATATTTTAATACAGGTAAAGTAGCACAAGGTGAACTTAGCCATCAGCTGCAAACGCGACTAATGCTTACAAAAACCTGTCTCCGAAAACTTTTCGTTTTTTTTGAAATTACAGGCCAGCAGACTGACTACTAACAACTACGGTAAAGAAGTCTTTTTTGGCATCTTGTCAGATATCACCAAATATGGCCGCCTAGAGGTCAAATCCTAGCCTGCAGCAGATATACCGTATTTTAGATGCTATATATTGCAATTCTGACTTTGCCAGTGCAATTTAAATAATAATGAGAATAATTTGCCGTTAACATCGGTTCAGAGGACAGTGGTATTCAAATGCGAGTAGTGTTTAATATAAAGCTAATCACTCAGTAACCTGGTTTCTTCTGTTCGTTCGGGATGATGCAGCGGACGAATGATGGATGCGTCGTTCGCAAGTTGGCCATCAACTTGTTCAGCTGCTCCTGTAAACGTCAGACCGTTCCACTAAAAACTTGCTACCGCCCGCGCCCGCACATGCGATGTAATAATGTCTTCAGTCGCATCTGTGTTTGTCTGTTTGTTCGGATGAAAATTTGAATGCCACGAATATACACAACGACTATTTGAAAAATGTCACGTCAAAAATAATTGGAATTATTTAGTACGAGCAATAATACATAAGCGATTATTTGTGCATTGAAACTAAAAAATAATATTAAAATTTACTCTTTATAATTGCTTACCCTATGAGTGGCGGAAATAGTTTGATACGATGAACCTTTCTTCTTCTTTCCGGTCGTTTTTCCTTCAGCTGACATCATTCACATCATACAAAAGTACAATTAAGCTATATCTGCTATAGCCTATATATCACTGAAGCTATTCACTATATGAGTATATCACAGAATGTTGATTCGACAGAAATATGCCATAAAATAATTAGACTTTATATCGAAATTAACATATATTAAAACATTGAACTCTTAAGACTAAAAGGGCAAACATTTTATTACAACAAATATTATTATTACACTGAGTAATAACAGTAATGATAATTATTAATTTATTAGTAGTATTAATACTGTCACACTGTCACAATTACAAACTGTTACAGGGCCACTGTAACAAAATGTAACATTCACAGCTTCTTGATAATACATATATGAGCCGTATTAATAAGAAAAAATAGATAACTCTTAGTTAAGCTTATGCAATAACCCATTAGGAAACCTAAACTCCGGGCGCAAGTCCGGAGAGCGGAGCTCATTGCAAGCGACGTAGAGATGAGAGGACGTTAAACCGCGTTATGTAAGGTGCGCATGTATAAAGTGTCTCTTACCTTACCTTTACCTTTACCCTTACCCTTAACCTTAACCTTAACCTTAACCTTAACCTTAACCTTACCCTTACCCTTACCCTTACCTTTACCTTTACCTTTACCGTTACTTTCACCTTTAGACTTTCGCTTCGCGAAAGGCAGATTTTTGTTACCCTTACCTTTACCCTTACCCTTACCTTTACCTT
>Ga0126335_1001100_pt1 | contig 14539 bp, 9 predicted proteins | sample OlaspJWI45metaG_FD_108409 | JGI IMG/M metagenome (GOLD analysis project Ga0126335, IMG submission 108409) | Marine gutless worms symbiont microbial communities from Oahu, Hawaii - Olavius sp. 1 OAHU.JWI-45 metaG | ecosystem: Host-associated > Annelida > Digestive system > Unclassified | place... | reverse complement strand
TATGTGCTGAATCATTTTAATACATTAAATACTCATCCATAGGATAATTTATTGCGTCAATCATATTTAAACGGTCAAAACAAGTGTTGAATGTTGACACAGTAATGGCCACCAAAAAAACAAAAAAGAACAAAAAAACTGTTTTAAAACAGCAAAAAAACATGGTTCAAAAAACATGTTTTTTCATCTCTAGCCAACCCCCATCAGTCTTCCTCACCACCCAAAAAGTGTAAGTTTGCTGACCCACTTTCTCCCCCAACCCCCTCTCGCCACACATTCTCAGCTCACCACTCCCAACTCCCTCTTTTCACCTGCTTCCCAATCCCCATCCCGCCAACCACCCATCTCCAACACCCTTAAATGACTAAATGTGGGTTTTGTAGATTTACATTTTACATATGTGTTTATTTTGGGACACATACTTGTGTTAGTTTGTCCAGATTTGATGCATTTTACTTACTTGCTGTGTGTGTTGCTGTTTGCTGCTTGATACAGTGCGATGTCAATCCGCAATGGGCTCCTGACACTAGGTGACATTCTTGTATCTCTCTTAATAATATTTCCACTCTCCATCCTTCATTGGCGCGGAACATGGGAGCTACAGGACATCTACTTTAAGCCAGAAGACCCAGTCGATACGGTCTGGATCAGCTTCGCAGTCGGCGGCATTGTCTGTGTGCTTGAACTGTTGCTTCAGCCACTGTTGATTGAGAATCTTGACCCCGAACGACGATGTCTGTACTTTGTAGTGTCACGACTACATCTGTACATCCATGGGTGGGCAGTGATGTGCTACTGGCGGGGACTCTGGGATCTCTGTGACCTATACCTCACTGACCATTGGGTTAATGCTGTCGTCATGTACTGCGTCTGTCAGTTCATTATGGTTGTCACAAAGACAGTGAGAACAGCAGTTGGAGTGCCGGCCGCACTCAGTCTCGACATCAGTGATAGTCTGCTTGAGCCGGATCTGGTCTATAAAACACCGGTAAATCAAATAATTTTATGTTGTATGTTTAGTAATTTATTTTTGTGATTAATGATGATGACGACGACAACGACTATTATTGTTGTTATTATTATCAAAGTGTAGTGTCTCTGTCTGGAACGGTTACGATGGGGACTCAGAAATTGTCAATGAGTTGGCCAGGCATACGGCGCTGAAGCGCTGAATTGCCATGGTAATTGGAAGGAACAGGTCATGTACGGCGCAGAGTACATCTGACATTTTGGTGGTTTATTATATCGTCTGTGGTTACTAGGATTGGGTTGGTTCCACTTTTTAAATTTTTGGTTCGGTTCACTTACTGCAGTAAAGCCACGGTTTTGGTTTGTTTTTGGTTTTGAGTTATTTACTTACGGACAACCTATTTTTGGCCATACCTCTGTTATTTGAAGAGATATTGCAGTTTGGACGAAAAATTTGCCCCCTTTAAAAGAGCCCTGTCAGCTATTATGTGGCGGGTCCAACGAGGGGTCATGTGACCCAGGTGACCTTGACGTTGATCGTTGATTTCGTTGTATGACCTATTTTTAGTCATAAATCCATTAATATAGTTTCAAATAAGAGTTGTAAGCCAAAATAGTGCACGTGGGCATTTTGAAGGTCACGGTCACCCGGGTCATGTGACTCCTCCTTTAAATTGGCTCACGATAGTGGACAAGGGTTTTTCGTCAAAATCACAAAATCCCTTTAAAAAGGGAGTTACAGCCACAAATAGGTTTTAGCCTGTAGTTACCTTGTCCAGGGTACAAAATGCCATGGTCAGTTTTTGTAAAAAAACTGCAATTTTGGGTTTTAAAACCGACCCAACCCTAGTGGTTACACTCAATTGAAGAAGTACTTGCTTTTCAGCAGAATGACATGTTACATTTGTGTCTCTGCAGTATGCTAATTTAACCAAAGAACTTTACGTTTTTGTTATCAGCGTTATTATCAAAATTATTGCTGGTTGTTTTTGTGTCAGTTTTTCTCACTGCTGGGTGTATATTACAATGCTAGCATCATTTATTTTTCTGACTATGCTCCTAATTAGCGAACATGCTTTGTGTCAGAAATAAGGTATCATACCATCAGACGGTCAGTGAATGACAGTGTCAGTGCAGCTAATAGTTGCTATTTATTATTTTATGCATGTGGTTTTGACAGCACTCTCATATCTGCACATTCGTCTGTGACTGTCTCTTCACCCAGTTTGTCATTGTCACATCGTCCATCTGTATCTGGCGAAGTATCTGGAACATCCTCGATGCCTTTATCTTTCCACTGCGACACCTACGCTCTGACGTCGTCAGTCTCATCTCCGGTTTTTCTGTCACTGCTGTCGTTCTCTTCTCCTATTGGCCGCTATCTGTGGCCTCCCATATTCTGGATCGACGGCCCGCCCTTAAGCTGTTGTTCGAAGACTTCATATTCCTTGTGTTGACGTGGTCAAACCTGCTTCTGTGGCGCGGCAGCTGGAATCTCTGTATTCGATTGTTTCTGCCGCCCGATGGTGTTGCTGGACCAGCTCTTGGCGCCTGGGTGTCTCACTTCTTAGGTACGGTGGGACTAATGACATTGCAGGCTTTCAATACCGTGGGTCTTCACGGTATTGAGCGCGATGGTAGCTACTCGGGTGGCAGTGGTGTCTTCGCTATAACATATTTGCGAGAAATGTTGCCAACCAGTTGCTTGGTAAGTCCGATTCTCTGTGTGATTCTGTGACAGTATGTGTTTAATTTGGTACGTCTTCCGCCTGGCAATTGGGGGTTTATGTTTTTTTTGCTTTATTTCCAATGCAGGCTCCATGTTTTGTAATGTAGGTTTGCTGCATTTTCTCGGCAGTTTTTGTAAAAGCCAAGTGCGTTACGGGTAGGGTTTTGTTTGCCTACGGATAGTTATTGTGTTAGAATGCTTTGAGTTTTGTTTTTATGTTATTTTATTAATCACACAATTTCAGTCTGCAGTTTTGTACGAGTTGAAAACGTTTTGTTAATGTAGGCTAAACAAATTTGGAAAATATGTACAGAAATCTTGTTTAGCACTATTTTGTTACTCTGTTTTTATTGTCAGTATGAGTGCAGTTGGTTGCCTTGAAAGACTTGTTTCCAAAATGACTTATTGTGTCTTGAATGGTACCTACTAACTCAGCTCAGTTCATGGTGTCGTTGATATACAGATTGTGTGGTACGGCCGTCGTCATGACAAAGTCACTGACACTTCCGTTGAGAATGGCGACGTCCAGTCATCATCGGCAGATGGTGCTCAACTAATAAACACAGTAAACAACAGCGATTTGTCATCGGACGACGAGCTCTTTGGCCTTCTTGATGCATCTTCGGCTGCTGCTAAGAAAGTGACCAACGGCAGCTATTCAGTCAGTGGGAACACTTCACATGGTGGTGTACAGCAGTATGTTGGTAACACATCTAGCAGGTTGTCTGGTGTTCGTATACATCATTCAACAGTAATTCATTGACACCATCATACCTGCGTAATATTATTGCTCTAGTCATTAGGATTGCGGCCTTTCACTTCATCAGCCGCGATTGAACTTTTGGTCTGGGAACTGCATTTCTGAGTGCATTAAGAGGTTTTTACGATTACGTGCCATAAAACTTGACATAGAAATTGACTTGCGTGACTCTCTTGACTTACATCTTGTCAGTCTCAATGTATTATAGGCCACAGACCACTTGTCTCCATCCAGCTTTGTCATGTGCTGTTATCTCATATTCCTCCAGTTGAACCTGAAGCCCGCTGCCCACATATTTCTATCTTCTGGTTCCTTTTCTAGATGTTCTTTGGTCAGCGTCTTCCTCTACAACCTTGTGGTGATCTCCTGGTTGTTAAATATTGCACGCTGCCATATGATGGTTATGTGTGTACAGTGTTTGCTTTTCAAACATCCTTAAAATTATACACTGTGTTTCATTACATTTATTCGCACATCGTGGTTTGAATCTGTACTTCGATGTAAACTGTTTCATGATAAAAAGAGACGTGATATTGAGTATATAGGCGCTATATAAATAAGTTTATCTATCTATCTAATAAAATAGAAGTAGAAATCAATGCAAAAACTGAGTAATTGCAATATTTCTTAAAACCTAGTTGTTAAACCAGATATTTCCAACATGCACTCATTTTGGTAGAGAAATGTGTTGTCTTTATGTTGTCTAGGACATATTTATCTGTTTTCGTGGTGTGGTGATGGATGTGGCTGCATTTTGTATATAGTAATAGATAATAGTAGATGATACATATGTGCATCTTTAATTGGCCTTACAGTTTCAGAAGCCTTGAGGTGTTGGTGTTGGGGGTGATGGCTATTGCGTTGACTAGAGGTGATACTGATGACAGATTTCTAGTCACTAGGTTGAATGTTTTACATCTTTAAGTAATTGGTAAATTGTGAGGAAATGCTGAGTGTTTTGTATACATGAAATCGTGCAGACAAATTTCTAATGTTTATTGGTTTACGATTCAGTGTACAAGTTTTAGTCCTGTCGTAATAATGTTGTAATGGTTACGGTACTGATGTCCCGAAGAAAGTCAGGTGTCATAGACTCAAATTACTAATTTTATTGATTTCAGCTGCATAAAATTCACGAGTGAACAAATCTTGTTACATGCAGATGTGCAGACGTGTCAGTAATTTGTTAGTCAGTAAAAGAGTAGATAGCTGAAACTGCTTTATGCATCAGCTATTGGACTTCACAGACTTTGCAGACAACGGTTCTAGTTGACAGTGTAATGGGCAACTTTCACGTGCCGTGGCATGAATGGCACGGTGCCAATGATGTAACGCTTACATGGTTTTTGTCGCAGAATTTTTTAACGTGAGAACTCTGTTCACTGTTGCGTTGTATTAGAGTGCAGTGACAAGTGGGGTAATGCCGAGTAACTTTGACCTTCTTTCAGGTTAAGACATGACACAGTGCCGAAATATGGGTTGATTTGGTGTTGGATGAAAGATTCCCATTGACGTTGTCTATTGATAATATCTCATCACAATTTGTATTGGCCAGTCATTCAGTATAATGTTACAAATGCTGCATAATTTTTTTTTCATTGTAATGTCATCATTGCCAAAAAAAATTGCATAACTTTTTTCACTATCCAGACATTACCAAAAGGACGTTGTTGTCGAAAATATGTTTCTTCCATCGAATTTATCCGTTTAACCTCCTTGGCAGTAACCCCGAGCATTACTCAGGGTGAAGTAGCACTCGAGGTTCATAGACGGACAATTGCCATGCCTTGCGTTGCAGGGTGCAAGCTGCCAGTGCATGATGTGGTTTGACATCAGTTTGGCACGGAGTCGCGGTCGCGATGTGTAGCCGTCTGGTCAGTTGATATAATGCTTGGTGTATCTAGTCAGTTGCTGAGCCAGATAAATACCTTTCAGTTTGTTTTATAATGATGTTAACATGCTGAGTTTTATGAAACGAGAAAACGTCTGAAACAGTGGAGTCTGTGTTTGTGAGTCAGCTCGTGTACACTGCCTCGTCAACTGTGATGTTTGACTTTGTGCATTTCCATGTTTGAAAGACCGTCACACAAAACGGAACTATTTGTCAGCTAAAATTGAACAGTGTCCCAAGTTTTGTTCTAAATCACTAGCGCACAGATCAGTGAGATAACTGGACGTGTAGGACAAGGAAATAGTATTCTTTTTTGCTAATGACACGATTTATGCAAAGCCTGTAAGTGCGCTGCACATGCTGGGACTACAGTAAGTTGTGTCTCCGTGTTTTGTTCAAGTAGTAGGCCTGTCATCATATAGAAGTACAGATTCATTTCTTCCCAACAGATAGGCAGACGTGTTAACAGCCCTCAGTGACCTGACAGTCAGGCACTGCAGCAACATCCGTCCGGCCGTAGCTCATCAGTTCCATGTGGATTTGGCCTGCTGGGTTGTCCGTGTTCAAACAGACCATTAAACTGTCATTTTCGCCAGACACCAACCTCGGCATTATACCTACCACTTTCGTACGACAATTTGTACATGGTTCATACTGCCAAGGAGGTTAATATTTTGCTTCCGATGACAGCAAGTTTCATTTATTATACATCCATGTGGCAGCGAGTGTTTGCCTGTGTATAATGGGTTGCAGTTTTCTAAAGGTTAATAGTAAAGATTTTGGACTTATAGGCTTTATTTTGCATGTAAAATGCATACTTTTGCATTTTTTGATTGTTTGGTCACATATTGTAATTAATTTAAATTGGCATTGCATAATTTTGATAAAAAAATTGCATGATTCTGTAGGCCATAGATACAACTGAAGATTGTGTCAAATTAGAGTGATATGACTTTCGTATATAACTCAGCATAATGTGTTTATTTTCAATCAAATGTGTAGTTATCAGTGGCCAGTAAATTAATTCATCTTGTTGACAATCGGGTGATGGTGCCTGTTTCATTGCTGCAGAGTGCTTTTATCATAGCGTGATGTGCTATTTATTTCCGTGTAGATATTGTATATTATGTGAGTTGCTGCATCTCCGGTGTAATTGCTGGGTGTCGGACGTAATTTTAACTCTAATCACTACTGGCTGAGTTATTCTGTTTGCTACACGTCATTTATGGTACAATACTACACACATTACTGTTGTGGGGCAAGTTTGGTGACTCTAAGGTAGAGCAGTAGTCGTAGTACTAACAGCTGGCCAAAGTAATTTGACGAAGGCTGCATCGAATTTGCAGGGATAATCGGGACTCCCATTTTATGTTCCTTTGGTCTCCAAGGGTCTCCACTTCAAACCGGGCCTCAATCCATTCAGCCATGTCTGCACAGCGAAGCCACATGACAGACGTCCGGGATCATCGATCGCAATAGGCCGACTCTCATGCATTCAATGCAGCCTAATAATAGTCATAATAGACATCATCAGTGTGACTTCAGTGACGGGCAGATGAATTTCATTTTGTTGGGTAATTAGTCCTTTCAGTACTGTACTGGACAAACAATCTGTTATTTACGATAAGCTGTCTGTGGGCTGCAGGGTTGGAGAGTAGGTCAGACTGTCCGTTTCATAGTCGGGTGTGGAAAAGGCACCTAAACCAGCATTTTGTAGTTTTATGATTGTCTTAACCAAGACAAGTTTGTGTTTCTTTGCTTGTGTGTTTTAGGAGTATATGTGATTCTTCGTTTTTTTTTGGTTTTTGATACCAGTGCAATTGATTACTTGAAAACCAGACTCCTAAAATGACCCATTTGTGTCATGTAAGATGCAAAACCATAGCAACTCAACTAGGCCATGTAGTTTATGAATGTGTGTTATTGTTATTTTTTGTATAAATATGTTAGGAGATCTTGTTGCGATTGAGATTCATTGTGTAGTTTGTGTAGATATAGTGTCAAAAGGTTCAGTGTTGTACAGTATTACTGATGTGCTTGCTGCGGTCCTGTGAGAATAGGTCTGTTCCATTTACTGGCTGGATGATGTCGTAAAAGTCGACTAAACCAGTGTTTAGTAGCGGTAGGCTATATTTTGGTTGCATGTTTTGCCTAGGTGAGTTCACCTCTCAACCTCCATGGCCTCATCCTATTACTGATGATAGACTGGAGTAAAAGAGGGAACATTAACACAGCTGCTCTAATTGCTATAGTACAGTGCAATACTCCTGTTGTGCTATGTTCAAGGCAGCCTATAGGTCCAGCAGATTGGTTTTTGTTACACTGGGACCCTTACACTGTGATTAACCCAGAGGCGGTTGCCTTCAGTTCATATTATAACACAGTGGAGTGGTTCTGGTAGGACTGAAGCCTATCTCATTGGCCAACTGGCTTCCTTCAGTGCTTTGACGCTGTTGGTTGGGTCATCTGACCTGTAAAAATTGACCCTGAAATGACCTATAAAGTGTTAAGCCTCTAATCACTCACTTACCCTAGGCGAGTTATTTGCATCATTTTGAGGTTTCCTCCAGATGTTTTATTCTGTTGCTCAGTTTGGCTGTCGGTTCCAGTACAACCGATTGCCTGCAAACACATCTCGGAAATGACTTAGGCGTAGACTAGACCTATGTTTTGAGTGGGACGTGAAACCCAGCTTACTCATTGTGAATGATACCAGTGTATTTGAGAGAGTTATTGTTGTAGTCTGTGAAGTGGCTTACTCGACTTTAATTCGCTATATTATATTGTGCTTCACGCTCGCGCTGTTTGGTGCCAGTATTCACAGTCGTATATGAAATGCTTAGTTTCGTTGTTTACATCCAGCCACTTTGTGCCGTCTGTCGAAACAGAGACGACTATCAACGAAAACAAGCCAGGTAAGTGCAAATGGTCGACTCAGCCTTCCATGCCTTCAGGGTCGGTAAAATGAGGACCAACTTCGACTGGGAAGTAGGCCTAAACAAGCATAAAGCGCACTAAACACACATACCGCGCGATGCTCTAGCTCCGTGTCCGTGGTCTCGCAATATAAGCTGGTGTCTGGCCGAGGGCAATGGAAACGAAGATCGGCGCCGCCCAGTGGGCTCGTGGTTTGGGAAGGTTATCGCTGATTGAGGGCAATGCTGAATTTAACGATTACCGTCGTATGCCTACAGTTACACGACGCAGTGTGCGAGTAGTGCGACAGATTGCTACGTCAGTGTGTATGTAACGCGGTAGCAGAGAGATAATACTTACGGGACCTGCAGACGAATTGCAATCATCGTCAATGTATCACGGTACCAGTGCAGTTTAGTCGACGAAATGTAAGCACAAACATTTCTGGAAGTGGCGAATTTGATACGAGGCCATAGATTGGTCACCGTGCAGTTGGTTTTCAGTTGTAACAGTTTATACCTTTCGCACTGTTGAGACAGAGATACAAAACGTGCAGTACTACAGACCGTCCTGAAAAAAGTGGACAATTGTTGTCTTTCCCCTCTGCCTTTCGGATTGACTTTACGGGTTCTCGCCATTCCTAACTGCCTAATGTTTGATTTGATTACGTGGCCATGATGAGTCAGCTTTCGACTAAACTACAGCATTATCTTGTGTTACTCTGCATGCAACTGCAAATCCATTAGTCCTACATGTACGCTATTAACGTCAGTTGTCGGCTGTGTGTTTGGGTACGGCTAGAGACACCTGGCCCTTGGCGTTCTTGGTGATCTGTTGTGCCAGGAAGTTTTGCCGCTGCGTCGCTCCTCGTTCTTCGATGAAGATGGATCCACGGCGTCCAAACCAGACGTCGAAATCGTCGCCGTCATCCGTGGTGAGGCTGACCTGGGGAGCCTGCACGAGCTGCGGAACGTCAATGGCAACTCCACAACGTTGGGTGGTCTCGTGGTCAGTGCCTTGGTCTGCGGTATGCTCTGGAGACTGACACGGCGTCACTGGAGGAAGCTGGACAGTCTCACTCAGTCGGTGGACCACCTACATTGTACAACGCACAGCCAGTTTATTCGTTACAAGGACAGAACATAGTTGTCCATTGCAGCGCAGCTTCCTTCAATTCGTGTCCGCGCTGTTTGATGCTACTATCAATGGTTTAGACCTTGTGTTTTCTGCACAAACACAAGAAACTACACACGCAACAAACTACAAGCAAATGCTCTCGGCCCTTGTCTACAGAAGGGTGCGAAATCAATCAGTTACCATATAAGAAGAGCTAAATCACACGGTTGTTAATATTTGCAGTAAAATATTGTTAGCAACTCTGGCAACAACATGCAAAATGGCGGAGTCTAAATCACGACGAGAGCTACAATTTGTGATCACACAAAGCACAGGAATGTTCCTTTGTCACTTCGTGAGCTGCTATTGACAAGACTAAAGACACTGTCACGTGTCGAGCACCTGTTGCTGAAGATCTCGTTCCTCAGTGGTGACGATACAGACCGGAGACGTGATCGGCGACTCAGCTACTGAAGGTGTCTCCGTGTCAGAGACCATGGACGGCGACCGATCACGCGGCTGAACCAGGAAGATTGGCACATCCAGCAGGTCACTGCCAGGACGACTCATAATGCTCGAGTCGATGGACGACGAACGGCGCTGTAGCACCTACAGAAATAAGTAAGTAAGTAATATAAAATTTAACGTTACACTAAACACACAGCAGGTATTTCTGAAACGAGTCTTTGCAGTCAATCGATTGCACTGGTGCTTACAATCAAAACTGCAGCAGCTTAAACAGATACAAACGAGAACTAAAACATAAGCGAACATAAAAACCACTTAAGTACTGAATCTAATTATGATCCTGGTTTAGCTGCTTCATAGATAATAAATACACATAGTCAGAGAGCAAATATTTCAACAAGACAAGTTGCGAACCTTTATGCATTGAGCCTAGTTTTAGAGTTGGCCTTAGCGCTGGCGGTTGCTGAGAATAAACCTGGCTAATGATACAGCCACCCAAGAAGTACAACGCAGTCAGAAGCCGGGGCACCTGTCGATAGAATGGTGATCCCGGCAGAGACGTGATCTCGTCTACGGCAATAGACGACGACATGCTTGACACTGGGCGACTGCAGTCCGTCACCAGGTCCACGGGTTCCAGGAGGCCTGGAGTAGAAGACTTGGAGTCGTAGGTGAGTAGACCTGCGTCCGTGGTGCGGCGTCCGGGAAAGCGGTAGATGTAAGTCCCGCCGCGACAGTCGCCGCTCGGTACGGACTGTTTGCGTGACAGTATCTTGGTCGAAATCACGTCCCTCGCCTCTCTCAGGTACTCGTCGTCGTCGTGGCAAGGTTCGCTCCTACAGAACAGATTTAACTACACTCACAAAGTGGCGCCACTCTGCTGCACGCCATAACTGCCGTCCCGCGGACGGACGACCTTACGGACACGCGAATAACACGCAGTATATTGCTGTCGGTGACGTACTGCCAGTGAAACTGTTTTAGTGTATTTAGACCTTGTTAGCGGTGTCACGTTATTGCTCAGATGTTTCCACTCATGTCTGTATTTCTATCGTTTTTTCTTGTATATTCAGCTACACAGCTACACAGTTACAACAGCAATAATAAAATCATGTACCTTGTATCTCGTATGAACCGTAAACCGTGTAAACAAACGGGTGCCATACCCGAGCGCTTCTCTGATGAGGTTGCCTCACAACGAGGCGTTACATCAAGTGTCCCCTATCTTTCCCTTTACGTTTATAGCTCTTATTCGTCAATGGACTGCAGATTCTGCTGTCAACAGCGCAAGTACACTGTACATACGTGTGAGGGCGGCAAGTGTATACTGCGCGTGTCATACATACCGTGGAGTAAGTACTGTTGGTCGTGAGATATTGTCGACGTGTTCTGCGCTGCGTTCGGTGTTGCGGTTACTGGCGTTGTTACAGCTGACGCCGTTGTCGTCATTGATCGTCTTGGCGTCGGTTCTGTCGTCTTCCTTGTCGTCCTCATCCTTGTGCGTCCTTCCCCTGCTCGGTGGACGATGTTCTAGCACATCTTTTACTTTCTGAAGATCGACGACTGTGGTCACTGGCGGCAGAGACTGATGTTCGGTTGTATTACGTGTTGCCGCCGCGTCTGAGTCCAATCCGCTGTCATAAGCTTCCGGTTTCTGCTGCTGCGCAGGCGCGCTGACTGTTTGATCCGTTGCTTCCGGTAGTTTGTGAGTAGAACGCGGAGTGGTGCGCGACACGGTGTAAGAAGGGCACGTTGGCTGAGTCAGTGGTGGACATCGAGGGATCGAGACTGCTGCTCGTTTCTGGGTAGAGTCGTTGCTCAAAGCCTGATTCTGCTGGTGGCTAGATTTCGTCGTACGTCTTCTGCGGGCCGCTCTGCCGTTATCCGCGACCATTGATGTTGTTTCTGAAATCGGAGGAAGTGACTGGTTGTTGGATGCTTTGGACTGGACTTCAGAAGAGATAGACCGAGGTTCGCTGCGCTCGCTGCACGCAGGGCTGTTAGTCGTCCGATGTCTGTTAGTTTGTCGTCGCCGGCACTTGGCTGTGGCGTTGTACCCGCGATCCGCTGGTCCTCCCAGATGTGTCCAGCTGAGCGGAATTCCGATCAGACAAGCTCGGCGAAGACTGGCGCGACGGAGGTGAAGCACTTTCTGACGATTCCACTCTGCGATCGAGAAGTAGCGTCGACGAGCTGATTCCAGATCGTCAGCGCCGGCGTCACGGGTCCTACTGGGTCGCACTGGACGACGGTCGTCGGCGTTGGTTGGCCGTGACGTCACACGCACCTGATGAGAGCTAGCCGGCAGCGGCACATCAAAGCGTCGAGGTGGAGGCGGCGGATCGAAGTCCGGAGTGACGTGTGACATGGGACGACTGCCGCCGGCGATCGTTGTTCGTCCAGACAGCGAGATTGAAAAAGCGGCACTCGATGACGCAGCAGCGCTACATCCGTTGTCAGCCAGCGTTCTGGGTGAACTGATGCTGATCTCAATGTCCTCCGATCTGCCTACTTCCTCCTGCTGACAGCCGAGATCTTCCTTCGCAGCCGCAGACGTTGGCGATGAAGGGATGACATACAGGACGTTGTCATTTGCCACATCCAGGTTGACGGGTCTCCACGACGGCATGCTAACAGTGCGACCGCGGACACTTGCCCTCAACTGACGTGAGGTAACTGGCCGCGATCTGACGGCGGTACGGACTACCAGGTCGCTACACTGCAGTGGGGCGTCAGTGTGAATCTCAACTGTGGTCGTCTGCTGACACACTGACGCTGCTGGCGTTGTGGCGAACTCCTCTGTGGTGCTGGGTGTCGGCCTGCTCGAGTGTAGAGTCATTGACGTCACTGCTGTGTTGTCGTGAGCGCCTGCTCGACGTATCATCGGAAGTGATGACTCCGCAACAGACGGTGGCATGCCGACAGAAGTCGACGTCACGGCGTCAACTTGGCGTCACGCCGGTATTACCTACAAAACTATCGTCAGTGTCGTGTTGACCGTGGCTTGGGTGTTTAAGTACAGCCTTCCCTGGTCTTAAGTCATCGGCTCAATAATAACATCAAGTCATCATTACGTCAGCGTGACGTAGGCCTAACTGTGATGTATGACGCCACGTGACGTCATGACGTAAATAAAACGTGACATCATGACATCTTGCCCATGACTTTTATGGTTCGTCACGCAAAAATCTTTACACGCAGCCATCATATGACTTCTACATGACGTCATGTCATCTGACGTCGGTACCTGAGTTGCTTTCGTCATGACGTAAATTTAACCGTCATCATGACGTCAGCAACAGTGCACGTCACGGAGTCAACTTGACGCGGTTTCAGAGACCCGTTAGCTGTGGTCGTCGTATCACTGTATCTCGTCCTGTATGATCCAATTCCAACTGCCGCCGACCTTCCCCTAGCTAGCTGCCGCTGCTGCTGATGATGCTGATGATGACTGGGGCAGTTTGACGTCTCCCAGTAATGAGGCTGATGACGCACATCACTGACGCTGCGACGCATTGAGATCTTCGTCATACTGCTGGGCATTTGAGTGCTGAGGCTGCCTACAGAGGAAATCTCCAGTAACTGCACAGTTAATTGACCGGGAAAGAAAATGCACGCCTTATACCACTAGTTGCACGTTCTCTTTATATCTGTACATTTTCAAGCAATTAGCTACTACGCGGAGTGATCGTAAGCTTATGTTTAGGCCCCTAGTAAGAGGTTTGGCATTTATATACTGCAAGAAATATTGGGCAAATGTATGAGACCGCAAGCGATTTATCCTCGACATGACTTTGTAGTTAGAAGGCATCCGCCTACGTACGTTGGGCGTGTAACACTGCATGCCGCTATAACTGTAGTGCGTATTCTTGTGACCTGCAGGCTATAACATTGAAAGTCATAGTCCATACAGCGCAAAATCGACTGCATTCCAACCATTACTTTTGTGTCATCAGTTGTTCCGCGTGTCATTTAACAAAGTTTAATCCAGTTTTTTCGGGGGGGGGGGTTTGAATGTAAGTTCTATTCGAGAATAAAGTGTAGGAACCGGAAGAGCCGGTGTGGGAACTGGAAGCTGGTTGGCCAATGATGGAAGGTCAGCTTGATGTTAGCCGGCGGCCAATGTGGATGGTTGGTGTATGGTGGATGTGGGGTCCATACCCGCTGTAGGAGCAGACTTAACCCCATCTGGCAGCAGTTGTGGTGTGGGACTCAGCCTGTCCTCGCCCGAGTTGGTAGTCTGGACCAGTGGCTAGCTGTGGCCGTGGCACGACCTGAGGGGAGGCGAATCGGCCATGGCGCTAGGTGGGCGGCAGCCCTGGTCTGCAGGCTGGTCCGGGCTGGCCGCGTCAGTCCCCGGCGCTCCAATGCTCCTACAATTTGGTGGGGAAAGACGGGACTGACCGACCGAGGTCTCCAAATTGCAGTCAAACAAATTCTTCGTCACAACTATCGACAAAACTCGGCGAACAGCAGCCAAACTCAACTAACAGCAATACGGCTATAGTCAGCGCTATGAACAAACTAGAGAGCCGCGAGTTATATATACTGCCGCCGTAGAGGGGGGGGGGGGTCTTCCCCTTACCGTACCTGGGGGGGCGCACCCTACTTTTGGACGGGGATTCTAAATATTAAGATGCCAACAAAATATCAGATGCAAAAACACCCTTTCCCTTATACACATTTGACC
>Ga0126335_1001099_pt1 | contig 14542 bp, 10 predicted proteins | sample OlaspJWI45metaG_FD_108409 | JGI IMG/M metagenome (GOLD analysis project Ga0126335, IMG submission 108409) | Marine gutless worms symbiont microbial communities from Oahu, Hawaii - Olavius sp. 1 OAHU.JWI-45 metaG | ecosystem: Host-associated > Annelida > Digestive system > Unclassified | place... | reverse complement strand
GTGGTATAGGTTTGTCTAGGATTAGAATGGATTAGGATTAGTTTAGCTTAGTCACCCTAGGATGCTGGTTGTTGAGTGTATTATTCTGTAATAAAGTATCTGAAATTACATTGATGGATGCTTGAGCTAGTTTCCCAACTTTAGAGGTTGGCCCTGGGGTCTTTGAGTTTATGACTGGTCTTAACTCTTAACCCTATTAAGGAGCCAACAGGCCCATAGCCCTTTATATGCACACAAAATTTGAAGTCTCTAGCTTCAGCCGTTACGAGGGTTATCACAGACAGAATCACAGAGAGACAGAACCACAGACATCACAACCGGGTGTAATATTGCCTCATTTGCCAGTTAGTTGTATGCCTACCTGCAGTTTGTTGTTGCTGTTGTTGACTGCAATTTGTCGTCTGATGAGTCCGTTCTAATCGACCGGACGAGATGGAGACGCAGTGATTATCAGTCCTGCTCGTCGGCGCGCCCGGCTTGCCGCGGAACGGAGACGCCAATCTGTCACACGCAGCACAGTCAGTCGCCGACAAGATTAGAATTAGACGGCGAAGATTACACGACGACGGATACGATGGAACACAACACAAGCTGTATAGACCTAATTGCAGACAGCGCGTCAGAAAGAATATTCTACGCAGCTATGTCGGACAGTCACTGACGGCAAAGCGTCTGTAACACGTAAAACTGGAATTCTGTTTCACCTAATGGCCTACTGTGCTTTCGTCATAGTAATTTTGCACTACTTCTGCATGAAATTTCATATCACGTTCTATCACGTTCTTCACGTTTAAGATCACGTTCTATGACCTATCAAACAGCGCAGGCCCTATACCGATTTGGCGAGCACACGGCCGACAATTCAGAGAGCCATTACTAATACCACATGACCCAAAGTTATACATGGGACCAGTTTCTATCAAAACCAACGTATACTGTTAATCATCAAATTGTAATCAAACCGAAACTATCGCGTTTCTTTACCTGTACCGACCTTAGTATTAGGGCTTAGTATAGGAGTGGTTTCAGGTTTAGAGTAGGCTAATAGGAGGGGCAGAACTTATCACTCAACGCGTTAAGAGGATCATTTTAAAATTGTTCTTCTTGACAAAAACTGCAATTTCTCCGCGGTTAGGTCCAAACCCCTGTAACGCACACTATACGCTTGCGACTCCAAAAACCACTCAGCTACAATATACGCCATGTTTCCAAATAAAGCAACAAAACATTTGAAAACGTCGAAGTCGTCATCACCGTCAGATGTAATGTTCAATTCCAGAACACGTAAGTCACGATAAGTGTACCAACTTGCTTGTACATCTGTTAAACTTTTGGCTCATATTCTCTGACAGATAAACAAATGAGTAAAAACGCTTGAAGCGATGCAAATTTAACGCCAAACTTATCGTGTCAACAGCCAGACTTATAGACCTATAATCTAGGACTAAACACATCTTGTCAAAATAGGTGCTACAAACTTTGTATTATATTCTTATTTTTGTTACCGTAACATTGTTTGGACGTCAACCTATCCATCAAGGTTAGAAAAAATAATTGTATACAAAAATGTTAGAATAATATCTGGTCGTAAATCCCGATATCACACATCTAATTACTTCAAAGAATGACATATATTGAAATTCCCAGATATTAATATTTTTCAAACTTCTTTATTTATGTTCAAAGTACATCATAGATTATTACCACTACATGTTACAAAAAGTTTTTATCGGAATAGCGAAATCCATCAATATTGTACTAGATCTTCAGAGAATTATTATTTAAAATCAGTAAAAACTAACATTAAACAGTTTAGTATTAAATGTGAAGGTCCGAATGTATGGAATTCAATTCCAGTAACAATATGGTCATTGAATAGTATTAAGAAATTTAAACGTCAAAGAATAGACAGTTTACTCCAAAAATATTAAAACAATAATAGGTGTAAAAGTAAATTGTGTGTGTTTCTGATTTGTGTCATGTTTTTTGTTCCTTGTGTGTCTTGGTAATAATTCTTAATTTCATAAGTTGCATTGGAGTCTGTTCTAATTGTTTTAGTTTCTGGGTAGCACATAAGCGAAGCATTTTCTCTTTGGGGACTACCCGTCGCACCACATTTACTATACACTGTGTATTTTGCTTTTGTATATTGTGTGTGTGACGAATAAATCTGATTGATTGGCTGGTATAAGATCGCACGGGATGCACTGGGGCTGTGTGTTTTCCGCTGAAGCACCTGCTGCTTACATCGCGCCAATTACACGCCGCACGTAACGACGTCATTCTAGCGTTGTTGCGCTAGTACAGTTCACAGCTGACGCACGTAGTCACGGGTGATTGTGATTCAGCGTTTGAAGTTAGTTGAACGCTCGGGAATCGCAACGTCACTACTGCTTTTCAACAATGTACGAATTCACCGCAACGGACCCGCAAAATATCTGAATTGTAGCCGCTGGAACTGGAAGTCGACTATTGACTATAATTAGAACAATTTGCTGACCACAGTTCATTAGTAGGCTATTAGTGTTACCGCCCGCTGGTAAAGTTACAGCTGCTGACACTTGATATATAGCGCCTCTTACTGAGACACTCGCCCCATGAGAGATAAAGCTTACCCAAGTAATTCACGAGCCATTATCATGGAAATAATGTATCATGCATTCATGCAAATGTAATTCAGGAACTTTCGTTGCACTGATACAGTGCTACCGATCAACCTGCAGCCATTAGCAAGCCGTTTATCGCTTCTCTATCTTGCCCATCATTGCCTAGTAGAGATTATAAGAACGTTGTGTGATAAGCAACAGAGGTTCTGTTGAACAATACGCATGTCACTCAATACCGGTAACTGATTGCCGTGATGATTACAGACTGAATGTAGCACTCAGTCAGTCAGTTGTCTGGTTCAGCCGCAGCCACAAATATCTCAACGACACTGTGTCTCAAAACATGTGAACACATTTTCAACGATTACTTCAACGGCAGATGTCCGACTGTATTGCTGACACAATAGCGTAAGCCGTACATTCATTACCTAAACACTCGATACCGTCTATCAATATGAAAGTTGGCAAAATAAAGGACCTAATGTGGAGGCAGTTTGTCGACACTAAAAGAAACTTGAACTTTTATTGATTACATGTACTGGGGTTTTATGTGTTTTTAGGTATTTTAGGTTTTAATGTTCGAGTTTAGCATACTCAGTTCAGTATGTGTAGTATGTGTTTTTGTTTTTGTGTATGATTTCATTTGTATGGTCTACATATGTGTGTGACGCTGCTGCTTGGCGTAATAAACGAACGAATTAATAGGCCATCGATATGTGGTTTCACTTTCCCACCTCACCTATAAACGCGTAGCTTAAGCCGTAGGAATACATAAAAATCACTAGACTTAGATGCAACGACGATCCAGTCCGATATCCTGATCAGTTTCACTGAAGACAAAACTATTACACATAAATGACACAATAGGCTACCTGTGAACTGCTGCGCAAAACAAACACTGGGATGCCATTTCGTAAACTGACCTAACGTCACTAACTGACAGGTTAGACGGTTCTCGCGGTTTTACAGCGCTCATCATAGCTTACATGATGGCGACAAGTGCAGACACGGTCGAATAAACATGCACGCTTCCGCCTCACCGGTAGGTCAATAGGTGGCCACGCTCGAGGACCTAGCCGCGGCAGTTAGCGATGGGAATAATAGTTGACGACGTCGGTGGGCAAGGAATCGCGCGTGTGCGTTTTGTGTGCGTCGAGGAATTTCGTTGACGTTCAAACACGCGACGACGAGTTATGTTGCGTGCGACTCGTCACATCAGTCACACCGTGAGCGAGATAAGCTCAGAATCCACTTGTGCGATTTTTGTGAATTTGTCGTAACTCAATAATTTAGTATTTTCCAGCTCCATCAGATCAGCATCAGACTATTCCACGACTTGTACTGCGGACAGAGTTTGGACGAAAGCGCGATTTCAATTTTTCGCATGCAAAGCTGCAGCAGGTTGTTACGAAAATACAGCACCAAGCAGTTAAAACTTCAAGAATGGCATCACGCGTAATATTCGCTATCTTGTAGGGTAAACGCGACGAATTGAACGAGTGGAGATTGAGCGATATAGGTCGACTTGACGGCGGCCGAGCACGCCTACCAGTCCACTATATAGCGTGTCATTGTTCGAGTCGACAGCTGAATGAAATAGGGTAATTTGGATGTCTAATATGGTACGCATGCGGTCTGGTGTATATATAAGAAGCAGGCCACTAAGCACTGGCTCCGCTCGTATACGTATAACGTCACCGCACACATCAGTGTAAACGGAAATTGTGTTGATGAACAAAATCTCGACGTAATTTTATACAAAAGTGCCCGCAACAACAAAAATCTGATTCCGTAGGTAAACCAAATGCAGACTGGAGGACAAAAGTATAGTAAAAGTGGGAGAGAGAGCTGAGGGAAAAGATGCAGGGAGGAAAAGTGGCGTGCGGAAGACCATGACAACAACAGTTTGTCGCTACTGTAAGTGGCCGAATAATTTGGCGAAGGTTGCATCGAATAAGTGGAGAAAATCGGGACACCACACCAGTCCAATGTTTAGTGGGTCCCCAAGAGTCTCCATCCCAAGCAGGACCTCGATCCGTTCAGCCGTGTTTGTACATCAAACCGCATAAAACCACACGACAGACTGACAGACGCCCGGGATCATCAATCGCAATAGTCTGCATCTGATGCGCCATGAAAACAGTTTTAGTCTTTATAGAATAGATTGAAGTCTATGCCGCATTTCTCACCTGCGTCTGATAAACCATGAATACAGTTTGTCCGGACTGCCGCCGGCTGGGCGAGAGCTATCAGCATCAACCGACTGAGCAACACCTTACAACGCCGGCCGACAACTGCACACTGAGTCTACAGAGTGAGTGAACGAGAGGGTCGTAAGGGCAAGTCCAGCTGGCCGACAGCCTACATGGCCGCACCGCGCAGTAAACAATGCCGGCGTGATTCAGACATACAATCGCTCGCTTCCTGGACCGAGAACGCGAAGTGAGTGAGAACAGCCATTCCGGAAAGCCATTAACCAACCACACCGGACATGATCAGGCTGTACTCTCACCGCCGCCTGCGTCGTCTATCTCAGCAGCATACTTGGCGCCAAATGACTTAACTGATCCGTAGTTAATCCGGATGTAGCGGTGCCCCGAGGCTTACCAGAGCGGTTTCGCGGCTTCTGACCGCTACTGACCGCTTTTCCGGTTTCTACACTATAAGTGATTCTTACGCTGCCTAAAGGAAGGACTTGTATATGTTTCGCTGCTGATGCTGGTTTGGTTGCTATGATGAGATCCCTGACGAGTCCACATCGCACGCTCTTCGGGCAGCCTCAAATGGCAATCCAGCGTTCATTGCCACACATTTCTAGTTTATTTGTAGATGCGTTCAGTTATAACATATTATTTCAACGTCGTACAGTATACTAAGTTGACTATTTTGATGGCATATTGGATATCATATCGTATTGTTTCATAATACTCCGGCCAGTCCTAGAAGCAATGAGTGGTCACGTGGTGCATACAGGTTGGCTCGTGACAGCCTGGTGCAGTGTTAACTGGACAATGATCAACTCACTTGTCAACACCGATATGAACATAATTGGCAGCGAGGTGCTCCCGGAATCGCGAACACGGTGGCATCGCACGCAGCACTGCACCACCGGTAGAAAATAACCCGCAAACATTGAAAGGCACAAGTCCATATTTTTACACTTCGCTGTACATCCGTCGTTCTCGGACATCTGCAGTCATCACGGCGGCAGCGCGTCGATCCCTGGCAGTCATCTCCTCGGCTGACTCATCTGGAGCAGAACGTGCCGTACTCGAGTTAGCAGCAAGCGCGGTACTTCACCGTCGGGATGGAGAACAGCTGCAACCTTCACGTCGGCTGCAGAGCGAGCGGCACGTGTTCATAGCCAAAGCGAAACCAGACCGAGTCGAGCACGCGATGACAACGCTGACTGACCAACGCAGCTGACGAGCGGCGCCGTCGACGCCTCTTGCGTCCAGTCCACGCCACCGCCACGGGCTGGCTTATAGGGACTGCTCACCCGCCAAGCACTCACCGCAATCCATGCTCGTCCAGGGCACAGACTGACGGCTGACTCAGTAACTGTCAGCTTACGTTAACCTCGAAATTATGACATCGAAAATAGAACGGACTGACAAGACAGGTTTCGTTCTGCTAGAGTATAACAGTGCGAAGAAAACAATGATGTTCTACATTTCTGAGGTCGTAATTTGAGAGTTGCCTGGAGAAAGAAATAATACACGGAACAATGCCAGGTGCACGCAGGCGAGGAAGGCCACGCACGGCCTGGATGGACAACATCAAGACGTGGACATGACTCTCTGTGGAAGAGTCAGTCAGAATGACAGAGGACAGGGACAAATGGAGAAAGTACGTCTATGGTGTGGCCAACCCTCGGATCGAGGACGGCTAAAGAACAGAACAGAATTTGAGACAAATAATGCGAATATCGTAATCAATTTGCAGTCATGACTGTACGAAAATATCAATAATTCGTGACAGCGGGAACTGAAAGAGTACAACATTAATGGTTCTGTCTCTCGTAAAAACTTTTATGAGTGTAACACAGAACATTAGAGATCGATAGAAAGTTAGGGCATAGAATCTATGACACAGAGATCAGCTGTGCGCCCGCAAACAGTAATCGATAACGCGCCATTTATCTGAGCAGTATTGCTGACGCTAACCTAGAGAGCATGGCTGGTGACTCGGTAGACACGAGGCTGGGTGCTGCCGATGTGCCCGGGTGGCTACCAGTCGTTAACGGCAATTGGCCCTTGTGTAGCTGCTGCTTGTAGCACGACAAGTTGAACAGCAGTCGCAGAATACTTTTAAGACTTCCCACTCGAACGTCTGCAGCGTCAACATTACAACTTCATCAACACAAAGTTCTAACTTTCATCTGTTCAATTATCTACTTACTTGCAAACTTGATCAAGACTAATGTTCTAATGCCACTGCAATAACAAACGAAGACTGCACAAAGATCATACGATGTAAGTAAAACTCGCACAGGAGCCTTCGTTCTAACTTTCTCTGATATTCCATCGGTTTACTTATGCTACTGGTCCAAGGATCTAAGAAGCGAAACGATAGGCCTATAACTAAGAAATACAGTATGTTGCCTGGTGTACATTGTATCAAGCTACAGCTATATCACCAGGTAGACCGATAAGCGTGCCTAGTGGGTACCTGGTGGAGGCAAAGAGAGGAACAGTACATCCAAGTAAAACCTGGCGACAGACATTTCAGGAAGAGACAGGAGATGAGAGTCAGCTGGAGTGGTGTTTGCAGAGTGGCCAGTGATTGGAGTCAGTGGAAAAGCCTCTTGGACCAATACTCCTGCAGGAGTAGGAGAATCTAAGTGTAAGTAGACCTAAATCGAATTCTAAGTACAAGGTAACAACATATTGTTGGCCTACGAAGCTAAAACGTTTGTAAAAACGCTTGTATGGTGGCACAGTAAAGGCATTCCATTTCCATATATTAAAGATGCTTATTACATCAGTTCTTTACGACTAGTTGCGTGCACATGTGAAGTGACTGTGAACATACTCTTTGCTTCTATGCCATCAACGGCTGCACCACGTTCACCGAGAAACCGCAAACAGAGTTCAATGTTGTGCACCTGTACGCCGCAAACAGACAGATCATATTAGCAACTGAAGACGCGACAACGCGAGCAGGACTATAGGTCTACACTCGACAAATGACCAACGCTAATATACTACTTACACATGTCGTGACGCGCTATATTTATCTGCCCACTGTCCAGACCATGGACCTCTTCTAAGCTCAGACTTACCCGGTACTGTCCTGCAGTCAAGCGTGCGAGCTGCAGTGGAATCAGTGATGCGCGGATGATAGCAAAGTCAGACGGTCGTTACGGATAGCGCTGAATGATCGATGAAGTCGAGTGATGGCCACCCACTGCGGTCAGTGCGATGGTCAGTTGAGTAGAGATGAACAACAGATATATCCACGGCGTAGACGACACGAGCAGACACCGCACTGAGTGGCCTATAGACCGACGGTTATCGATCTTCGCTGACTCCAACTAGCCAGGTCGACCCAAAGTCGTTTGGACTATAGATTCACGGGCCTCCATAGTTCACAACGAGCTGTCTTAATGAATACCGCTTAAAATAGGCCATATCTATTAGCAAACGGGCCGTGTGTTAAGGAAGCTCCTCCCAATTTACGCTCCTCGGCCATAACACTAACGCACACAGCACTAACACTAACCCCAACGTATATCACTAACCCTAATTGTAAGGGCGTGGCTACTGCCTATACTGGAAAGAGCTTCCATAACATTGGGTCCCTTATGCTAATAGTTACACAATACTGTGTCACGTCGACGCGAATATCCGTTATAATGCTGAACGGTATACATCGACTACGTATACGTAGGCCTATTTATTTATTTATTGTTACTATGTATAACATAATCACGACAAACGCTGACACGGCAACAGAACAATAACTGTAGGCTAAGTCAACACCGACACAGAAGACCTTATCTACAGACGGCTATCAGAAGGTTCACTACACGTTTAGCAGCCGTATTCGTCAAACTTGGTTTAGTACTTTGGTCTAATCTCTTAATATCAGACCTACTCGTCAGCACGATGCTGCTAAGCTTTCCGGTATTCTTCTGCGAGTCAACTGTCTGTTGACCACATGCTCTGTCCGTTGAGGCTAGCAGAGCGCACGTACCGTTGCCCCTAGCACGAGCACGCAACCGAGACGATCCCCGCTTCGTTCCCGAGTCCCGACCGCCGTATAATGGGTGTGCCGGCAAATTGGTTGCAGGCGCTAAATCCAACACTGGCCAGCTAGCAACTCTCGCCGAGGTATGTTGAAACAGTTAGACGAACGCGTACAACGGCATTGGATCAAGCAAACCAAAAACCAGGTGCAAAGCCAACATACCATGCCTTTCTGCTGATAATTAACCAGCACGCACCAAGTTCGAAGGGTCATTTGAAGGTCAAGGTTCACCCAGTAATGTTCTCTGTGGTTGGAAACTTCACACGCGGCGTCGCCGTACTGCAAGACTCGTGTGTTTCTCTCAAGTTTTCTTCCCTTTCAGTTTTTTTCCAGTTTACATAATATTCCTTTAGCGTAAAAAAGCTCTCATCACCCGATCTTTAGAAAACGATATAACAGACAGCAATAGTGCAACGACCACTGAAGTGTAAGGTGGCTCATCGGCAGACATTTAGACAATACTTTCGTGTAGTTTTCCTTCCACAAATAAACAGTGCGAGCGCTTACGTAAACTCGCAAAGCATATACGCAACAGCCGTGAGATAATAACTGCACAAGATCAGATCAGTTGCAGTTAATAGGCCTGCACACATGCTGTCGTTAGTCCGTTTACGCGGTGTTTGCGTCAATAACAGCTCTTGAACGCTCAAAATTAACAAACACAAAACACGACATCTAGTAAATATTTCAGTTAAAGTACACTAGAAAACTGGCGAGTAGTCAACTTGGTATCGACGCGATCAAATCTAAAAACTGATGAAAAAATTAAACAGAAAATCGACAAACAAATAAAAACAGATTCGTAAAAGTTCGGCATAAGAAGGCAACAGCAGTCTATGGTGAAAAAGAATTATTATGAGTTTTAAAGCTGGAGTGGAAGAGCGAACGAAAGGTGGGGTGAACGAGGACACGTGTAGAAGACAAGCGTGAACACTGCAATCCCAATTATCAGACAAATGTACTCACAATGGTCAGCATCATTACGGCGTCAGCTGTCACTGTCGCGCTGACAGGTCATAGCCGTGTTATTATAGACAGCTACTGCCGGAAATCCCGCAGAGGTCACGCTTAGTAATAACATTGTCATCGGTGCAGTCTCTTTAGCAATCATTACGTACAAGCCACTTATCTGTCAATTATCAGAACCACGTCCGAAAGTGTCGTTGCACGTCGCGGGTGACTGAACAATACCAGTTTCGTCCTGTCAGAAGAATTACGGCGCCACCTGCCATCATTATCAGCCCACGGACTGAGGCAGTTCAATTGACAGTGACAGTCGTGGCGGTAAAACGGAGGTTTTGGGGTTTAGCGAGAGCCCGAGGGGTTTTGAGAGCGCTGAATAACAGCAAAATCTAGACACTAAACAGACACACTACTTTACGCACTAGCCCTGTATCCATGACCTTGCTGTGTAAGCTGGCGTCTGAGGACTACGGAAACGGAAACCAGAGACCAGCGCCATCGAACATGACCATACGATCCACACTAGAAAAAAATTATTGCAGCTGAAAGCTCCATATCGCGTATGACGTTTATACTGGCAGTACGAGCTTGGCGTAGTACGGATAGCACTAAGGAGGCTTTTTTCGTGTGTCCGTCCGTCAGTCTGTCCGCAGTGATGTCCGTCTGTCAGCAGTCCAAAGCCCAAAAGGTCCAAGACATTAAAAATCTAGTTTTCACCATACGACAAAATGATCTTTAGTAAGCAACGTAGTTTCAATTCTCTACTCTGAGTGGCGCACTGTACGTACCAGTTAAGGACGCCGATGACGCTATCAGACTTAAGTACACAATGTTACGCGTACAATTCAATTGCGAAACAGCGAACAACGACACGCAATTAGTTCCGACATGTCAAATGACTGACGTCGTCTCACATTGCTGATGACTGTCAGCTATGTGCAACGCGTCCTCACTGTATACGGTACAGTTCGAATGTATCCCATTCCCCGCAGACCAGCGAGAACCGCGCGAGTCTTCCAGTCGTCTCAACTGACGCTCTGCCACCGACCGTCCGACAGATAACGTCCGTCCCGCTCTCAACTCTGCATAGTCTGCTCAGTAATGGACCTGACCGCCTCCACCGCGCCGCGCAAACTGATTCTTATCAGACTGCCTTCCATCTCTCGTCTCGTGAACCGGGCTTCGGCCTGCTGCCACTTCGGGCCACATTGCCGTGCGGTGCCGCGGCCACTGACCACGGCACCAGGCGGTGACGGGCGCCGATCAGCGCCGGCGTGCGCCAGGCAACGCCGAGTGCTGCCGCCGTAACTTGTTAACTTGTTGCTGGTTGGCCAGTTAATAAGCCGCTCGAGCGAGAAGCAATCACAACTGTTCAGTCACCTATGAACCACGAGTATAGAGTACATTGTATACATAACACGTCCAACAGCTGTGGCCGTTGCCGCTCCTGCTGCTGCCGCTGCTGATGGTGGCGCGGTCTACTAGGCAACGCCTACTCAGAACAATAAGATGATGGGAGCCAGCTGGGTGTCAAGTCCAGCCAGAAGTGATCGAAACGAACGTAGAGCATTAGCGCAAAAACTCCTCGGTCGGCTTGAATAGCGTACAGTGCACGGGAAATTTCTTTAATTTGTTGAAAATCATTATTTCATCAGTATTTTAATTTTCTACTCTGAGTGGCGCACTGTACGTACCACATTTCTCCTCCCACATTTCTACCATGTAACCATGTTAAAGTCGGTGAGGTGGTCATTCATCTATAATTTTAACGGACTACTAAATAACTGAACAATATTGCTGAGCCAAGAAACTACGCGTCGGCGTCATAGCGCCATCTGGTGAATGAGTTTAAAGCGGCGCATAATTGGTCAAATTTACGCTTATGGCGCCTTGTTCGTGGCGAACCCGGAACCCCTAAGTTCGCGACTGCGAAATTTGTCATCAAGAACTATACACACATTGCTGTGTCGTACCGTACCACGGTGGCAGTCGGGTCCGAGATGCCGCCAGTCTACGCACGAAGCAAATTTCGATATCTATAACGGCTTGTGTGTGTATATGCGTGGATCGCCCGTGTGTGACAGTGTACGTGGCAGACGGACCGACGGAAAATTGCTTCAGCAACAGCGCGGCGCGTTCTAGCGACTTGCGGAAATAAAACCGTTGCATTTACGGCGACATCGACGGTAAACCCGAAAAAGGAAAGCACTGATCGAGTTGCATCGCATAAGATACTGTCGTTTCTGCAGCAACGGAAAATTGTTTAGAACGCATCAGATGGAGAAAACGCGGAAATACGATATATGTAGACATTACTGTATAGTCTATATGATAATTTACACCAACAGTCCCTATGTCAGTTTGATTGCGTCTGCGCAGCAGCAAACGCCTGATAACGACATGGTCTATGCGGCGTACGTAGCTCGACTCAGAAATCTACTATACTGGTAATACGCAAGTGCGACAGCAACATAGAGTAGGCCTATTAATTGCAGTGTATGTCCGTCCGCCCGCGGCACTTTCTTAACAAAGGAAAGTGGCTAAATCGTCTAATTACACGGGCCCGACTGCTGTTCTGTCTCACGGAGCCATCCGCTGTAGCGCGTTGCAAAGTGACTGGTCTGGCACGTCGTGGCGCCACCTAGTGAATGCAGTTAAAACGTACCGCCAGCCTACGCAGCAGCCGTCTCTAAGCAAACTATAACGACGGACGCGACTTGGAACTTACCATATCCGCGGCGTTTTGCGGTGCTTTGTTGACGTCTGGTATGCATTCGTTCGCTGAGCACAAAAATAAACGTGCAAAGCTGAGTAAGTGAACATTCAAAACGGTTCTTTATACATTATGTGTGTTGACGCAGATGTCAACAAGTGACCAAAGTAACTTGGCGAAGGCCGCATCGAATCCGTGGGGGAAATCGAGACCCCCATCTAATACAATATTCCTTAAGTCCCGAAGAGTATAGGCCTACCCCAAGCAGGACCTCGATCCGTCCAGCCGTATTTGTACATCGAAGCTGCGTGAAGCTGCGTGACAGACAGACTGAGAGACACCGGGAACGTTGATTGCAGTAGTCCGCATCTCATGCATTCATTGCAGCCAAAACACACAATCAATTACGCTTATATAATGTAAGTAAGTAAGTAAGTAAAACGTGAATTTATATAATGTGTATGACCGATGGCGACAAAAAGTTATTAGCCTCTGGGCTTACGCGACAGACGCTTCAGATGACAGCAGGTTTCAATTATTAACTTAATTAACGTGTAGATTCGACATTCCTGATTTGAATACGTTTCCCACGGCACATGTATATCGACAGACGATGAAATGTTGACTTACTGACGGCATGGACGAGGTCTGCCAGCAGAACACCGGAGCAGAGATCAGTCTGTAAGTCAGTGATGACGACTCCCGTGTTGAGCTTCTGTAGATAGTGGTTCGCCCAGTCCGTGTAGATCTGTCAACATCGCATGTAAGCGTCTAACTCAATACTTCATGCTATCTTCTCAGATCCGTCATGAGAGAACGTCTGTGTTTTGCATTAGCACTCCATTAGCGGCATCAAAAAAGCAACAGCAAAAAAATTCACAGCAAGCATAATTATTTCAGGCCAATAGCTATCGTAACGCAACAGTCGGACGACCGCCCGAATCCATCATGCAGCTAGGTTCACTTTTAACGTCTACACGAAGCTGGCAATTTAAAAGGAGGCAAATATTGATCTCTCTTTAGATGTCTGAAGGTTCAGAAATAATACACGTTCGAAGAAAATGAAAAAGCCTCTATATACGTAACAAAAACACAATAAACCTTTATAACAAATATGCTTCACGTGTTTACCCCTTCCACGACAGTTTCCATCGACTAATCTCACTGAGTCTTCCCCATCTGGTGCTTCAAAGTTTGGTGATTTATCACAGTTAGGTGTATAGAAGATTAAGCTGGCCCAGCTGGCTTTTGGGCGCACTACATTGTAGTCATGATGCATGTACTTACTTACTTACTTATTGTTACGCCACTGTATACGCTGCCAGCTAACAGCAAAATGTTACAATCACCGGTCTGCTCTCTCTACATACTCTTTTATACTGCGTACGGCATACAACTGAGCAATCTTCAGCAAAATCAACGCGGCGTAAACGTCAGAGCGTAGTTAGCCTATATTGGCGTAAAGCGACGTTTACGTCATTGACTGCGGGCTCAGCAACTGCAGCAGCAGCCAATGCTCGCCAGAGTGCTGACAGTGACATATGACTGTGATTATAGGCACACAGCAGCTTCGGCGAAACGTCGACGACATACTGTAGTGGTCCGCCCAACATTACTCTATGGGGATTTCTTTCACTTTGCGATTTTGAAAATTAGTAAACAAAAAGCGTTAGCAGTACTACGCAAGTTCGGATGCGAGACCTGAAAGAAGTCCGTAGAACAGCAAGTAATGTAGTAACAGCCGCATCGTGGCGCCATAAGTAAGAACTAAGAACAGTCGCCCGCATGGCAGACAGACTGACAGACGCCCATGCCACGGGATCTGCGATCATATTAGTCCGCATCTCATGCATTCGATGCGGCCTAATAATAAGCATTTCAGTACTTTTTGCGCGCGTCGTATAGTATAGTAAGCTCAGTTTATCAACACTGTGCTGATTTGTGTTAGCTATGCATTTCTCTCTCTCTCTCTCTCTCTCTCTCTCTCTCTCTCTCTCTCTCTCTCTCT
>Ga0126335_1001098_pt1 | contig 14552 bp, 7 predicted proteins | sample OlaspJWI45metaG_FD_108409 | JGI IMG/M metagenome (GOLD analysis project Ga0126335, IMG submission 108409) | Marine gutless worms symbiont microbial communities from Oahu, Hawaii - Olavius sp. 1 OAHU.JWI-45 metaG | ecosystem: Host-associated > Annelida > Digestive system > Unclassified | place... | reverse complement strand
ACTGAGTACCAGGGTTAATGTACTGTTTTTATTGTGTTGTGTATTTTCTGTTCCGGTATTGACTTTGTTAGCCTATAATAATAATAATAATAATAATAATAATGTTCTTTATTACAATTGCATACAAACGCTGCAAAGGACAATCAGCAGCATCTGCCACGCAGGACAGTACATTATAATAGAATACACACAAAGAATACACGTAGTTCAGCACGGTAATGTAAGCAGCCATACAGAAGCGCTATTACTCCATGCCGTACTAACCGAAACAACAATCAAACACATAATATAACACAAGACACAACTTAATAATGGCAAATATTTACAAACATGCATTTACTTTTTGGCACCGCCCGGGATCGAACCTGGGACCTTTCGATCCCTAGTCGGACATTCTACTACTGCTCCACCGCCCCCCCCCCAATTTCCCATTGTGTAAAATGCTTCTGCAGTGCTTCAATTTTTGCCGTAATATTTCTGTACAAAATTTTAACGCATTTATCAAGTTTTAATTTTATCTTGTGTAGAAAAAAACGACGATTGAAATGGTGCATTGTTTGTACAGCTAACCATGTACACGTGCAGTATAATCTGAGGAGTCGGTTTTTTTATGGCCCACTCTGTAGCCTATATACATGGCAATTGGGCAACATTTCTCATATTCCTTTTCACCTTTCGAAAATTGTCATTTTCGTTGTTAATAAAGTATGGTTTGGGCTACATAATGTTACAACTTTCGGTTATACAGAAATAACCATGGTAGCGTAGTAGGCCTAACCACTTCCTTGGGCCTAACACCCAGGGACGGTAAGTCGTTTTTGCCAAATGCGACAATTAGACAAACCAATTAAACCGCCACTTAGATATTCTATGGTAACTTGCGGCATGAGTTTTCGGTTGAGATATTGCTATCAAAGTAATTCTTTCTAGAAAGCTTTCAGCGATAATTGTAAGCGCATTTCGACTCCGTTGCTACTTTGCCACAAGAGGCGTAAATATTCGCTGAAAATTTCACAGAATGTCATCTGCAGTGTCCATCGCGAGCAAGTCGTATTCGCCGAGGCATTCCCAGGCAGACGACAACGGTGGTGATGCAAGACCTCCTAGCCTGACGTCATCTAGTGCTCCAGCCATTACCACTGAGGTTTACATTGTGATGTCTGAGCCCTTGTAGTTTTTATAACGCCTATTTAGGTATGGGGTTAGGATTTTGGATAGAGTTAGGCTTATCATTACATGTTACGTGACATTGTGTACTGTGTAGTTGTGGTTAGCAACGGCTGTTACCAGGGGTAGCCACTTTTTCAGCCAAAACGCGAAACTGCGAAATCGGCAACGTATAAAACGCGTATTAAAATCCTAGTTTGTAGTCTGTATATTTTATTTTTTTCGTTTTCAACAAATTCAGATGTGTGTTAGTGTTGTGTGATACTCTGTTTATATATGTAATAAATTGTTCATTGTACAAATACAGAGGTCTTCTGGCACTGGTATCTGGTTCTGTGAGATTGTGTTATGTGGTGTTAAGATTGTGAAACTGAAGCAGACGCTTGGTCTCCACAATGCCGTTGCACTGATTGTCGGCTGCATCATTGGCAGCGGCATTTTCGTCTCTCCGAAGGGTGTTTTACAGGAAATTGGGTCGGTTGGAGGGTCACTGATAATATGGGCTGTTTGTGGTGTGATATCACTGATTGGAGCTTTGTGCTACTCTGAACTTGGTGTGTTCTAGAGTAGATTTATGCCTTGAAACTGACTCCAACAATGATAATATACACAAAATGATTTCAACTGTAGATGATGTTTGAAATTACTCTTTGCTTTAGGCTGTTAGTATAACTTACTATCGTCGTCATCATCATAATGTTGACAAGCGCAACTTGTGACAATATACACAGTGATTCATAATTACGGGAACCCCTACGAAAAGTGGAATATCTTTGTTGCTAGGCCACACTTGTGACTACAACTTGGCATGGTTAATTTATCCACGTTAAATACTCTTACTTACTTACGTACTTACTAATATCTTGACGTCACACGTGACGTCAGTGTTTATTTATCGTAAAATGGTGTTTACCGAAGAAGATAAAGTTGCTATTAAATTTCTCAGAGACACCAAACTCTATGGTGCTAAGCGTTTACTTGCAGAATTTCCTGCTAAGCAGTGGTCGCTTGGTGGGCTAAACAAACTTTTAAAGAAAATCGATGAAACGGGGTCTATCGAACGATCAAAAGGAGCAGGTCAGCTCTGTTGCACGATGTTTCTTAAAACACCGCAAACGCAAATCATTCTTCAAGATTCAACTTACTGTCGGCTGCGAGATTCCAGTTTCACGGGCAGTTTCTCGTTGCGTTAAGTGTGTACCCGGATTGTCTTCTTGACTTAATGCCAGCTGCTCAACACGTTCAATGTTATCATTGTGTCGTACAGACCGTGGTCGACCTGCCCCTTTTGATCGTTCGATAGACCCTGTTTCGTCGACTTTCTTGTTCTTTGACGGCGGTTGACGCCCGCCGCTTCACCAGCCGATTGCCATGGCCTCCGGCGACGGTGTTGGTGTCTGATTACCCCTCCCGCCCTGCCCCATACCTCTAGTGTTGCTGTCTGTCTACCTGATGCCTTTGATCTGACCGCCACCACCTTCCTCCCTCTTAGGTAATTACGTAACACGGTCAACTATTGTCTGCATCGCGTCGTCTTTTCCACACCACTGCAGACACTGGCAACACATAAAACTTGGTCTGTTTTGCTAAATACTTAATTAGCTTGTGTCTCGCAGAGTGATGACACTAAGTAACAGATCATAATGCGCACTCCCACCTGTAACCACAATATAATTATTTTTATGGTACATGGAGTAGCGGAAGTTTGACTATAGTACATTACTAGTTAGTACTAGTTACTTATTTGCATTTTTATAGCTTCATGTGGTGTTTGTAATACGATCTGTAACTACTGTGTGTGAATGCTTTACTTTTTGTCACATGAGTCTGCTTGTCTGGCACATAAACGAAGGTCGAATTTAAGAAATAAACGAATTTAACATCCCTAGTTGCAGCTGTGCATAGTGGCATTTTATGTTCAATTTGCTTGCCGCAAATTTACATGGCGGCAACGCACACGACCTCACGGGTAGCCTAGGCCTTATCGGTAATTCGATATTGATGTCTGCTCAGCAGGGTGTGACGTCATCATCACATGGTCGAGAATTCTCATTGAGTCCCAGGAAAAATATTTCTCGTATCGAGAAAAAAAATTCTTGACTTTTAACATCCTTACATGGTTGGCTCTGAAACTTTCCGCTTTTGACGAATAATGCCAGATAATGGTCATAACGCCATTTAAGGTCATTAATGATCACCGATTTTGGTACCCATCGTAGGTCTATTAGACCCTGTGACTTCCTATTAGTGCACCACACAGACTAATATTGCGCCGTTTTTGAGATATCGCCAATTAGTGATTAAATTGGTCGGATGAATGGACAGAGACTGGAAGGATAGATGACTAGCCACTGTATATAAGGAAACATTGTGATGCTGTGTCTAGGTACGTCTGTACTAAGTTCAGGAGGTGACTATGCCTACATCCGTGAATCCTTGGGTGGTCTGCCAGGCTTCCTCTACCTCTGGGTGGCCATTGTAGTCATTATGCCCACAGGCAATGCCGTCGGTGCACTAACGTTTGCCTACTACATTCTTCAGCCGATATTTCCTACCTGTGAACCACCGGAGTCTGCTGTCAGGCTAATTGCTGCTCTTGCTATTAGTGAGTTGAGTTTATTAACATCCTAAGTTCTACTTAACGTTGTTTTGCCAACAGCTTTTGCCTCATGCAGGCTTCAGTGTTGTAGTGAATACTCACGCTCACAGAAGCCTGACTGGCCAATAGCGCTGATGCAAAAAGTGGCTGGTGTTAAGATGGCCGCCAGCATAGATTCACATACGCCATCCATAACAACGACACTTTTCATATTTTGGATGCAGGTTTTCCGTACTGAATTATGATTCTCTGCAAAAGCAGACAATATTTTCTGTTCAGATACAACAATATTGAAAATCAGTGATTGTCGTTAAATGATCTGTGATTGGTCCGTGAAAGTTCAAAGGTCATGGCAGCTGACTGGCCCGAAGCCGACGCCATCTTGCCGCCAAGCGTTTCTGCAGTTCACTGATTACTATGGAGAAATCGGCCAGTTCGGAATCTCCATAATTAAATATTCTGTTGCTTGTGTTCAATGTGTTCACGCTTTATTTTTCAACACAAAAGGCACAAAACAAACACATTTTTGTAGTCTTTGTTTATCTTAGCTGACAAGAGCTTCCTGTTTTAGGTGCTTGTGTTCTGTGTATCTTCATCTTTGGTGGTCTGTAGCTGTGCAGTTGATCGCCTGGAAAGAATCTTTCCGAAATGACATATTATGTGTCAAGTTGGGACATAAGTCATACTTACTTTCAGTTAACTAGCTGGTTTTAAAGTAGCATTTAAATTTTATTCTGATTAGTAGCTCATTCTTACGAATAACGATTGGAAACTTCATTACGTTAATGATTCTTCGTTAATAATAATAATGTTATTGTTACAGCATACCTGTTTCTTCCAATTGCCTGGGTACAATGAATGACTCGGCATATGAGTTGTTTGAAATGCTGGGTCTCAAAATAACTGACATCCAGCGATAGCCAAAAAGTGTCATTTTTTTGCAAAGATTGTCAATCGTCATCCAGAGATTTAACGCGACCGAGTTTCGTGACATGTTCATTCACTTTGCACGATGATCTGGACCTCTAGCCATTCCAGATATTAAAAATAATTATAACAGTAATAGTAATAATAGTGAACGTTAGTGGGCAGTCGTCAAGTGAACTGAATTGCATTACTGTCTGTTGTGTGCTAGTACTACTGACAGCTGTCAACTGTGGCAGTGTCAGCTGGGCAAACCGTGTCCAGTATGTCTTCACCATAGCTAAAGTTCTCGCTCTTATAATCATCATTGTCATTGGGTGCATTCAGCTTGCCAGAGGTCTGTAATACGTGTAATGTAATGTTGTAGCATGTTAGTGCCTATCACTCATGTCAATGGGAAATAGCAATTTTTGGACCCCTGGGGCTCTAAAACCCCAGAACCAATCAAGTTGAAATTTGGTATGGTTGATGACTTCAGGGAGGGGACCCCCCATGCCAAAATTAGTTTACGCCCCGTAAGGGGTGTGGGTGGGGCATAGTGGTGAAAATGTCGGGTCACGTGTTTTTTATACAGTGACCTAAAACAGCTGTTTAAGAGTGACAGTGGTGGCAGTCGTCCACATTCCTCTCCCATCCAGCTGAAAGTTTTCTCCATCCGCACCCCATCTCCATGCCCGCCACATTCCCATATTGTTTCTCCCTATCCCCATGTGGTTTGTCACCATCTCCACCCTCAATATTTTTGCAAGATAATACTATTTGCGGCAACTATAGAACATGCCTGTTTAGTTTATTGGCCAAAAAGGACCTAAAATATGCTCCAGTGAAATTGGCGTTTAATTGTGTATAACTTGCTCGTCTTTGTGTGGTGATTTCTTGGGATGTATTGGATATCCGGTAGTAGATGGTTACGGCCATCTCTCCTGCCACTTTTCGCTATTCGGTTCTGGTTTCGGCTCCTGGCAGTCGAAAAACCGGATAATGAAACTGGATAATTTTACTTACTTATTAAGAGTCAGTTGACTCATTTGCTGCACCCTGGATTCAAACCGGAACATCACAGGTTCAAACATGAAACTTGTGACTCCACCCGCACAGTTGTCTGGATGTCCAAGTCAAACTAGTACTGACCCCGAACTACTCAGTGAGTGCTCGCCCAGACGGCGTAGAACTGTATTCGAGTAAGTTGACTCAACTCAATTGTCAATATGTCTTACGGTCCTTACGTCACTATCCAGTACATCCCTAGTAATTTCTAGGTCAACTTGTTGTGTAATTTGGTCGTACATGTTTTGCATCATCTTTCTGTTGTGTGATGAGCTAAATGATTGGTTGAGGTTTCTTTATTCATTCAGTAGTTTAGAATGTACTCATGTAATTCAATCAGGTCAAGATGAGCCAGTCTGTTCTCCATTATTTAGCACTACGCCACTGGTTCTAGACCTACTGGTGTATCCAGTCTCAAGGCAGCACGTGTGTTTCTTCTTCAATGGCAGACAGTCGTCTGTAGGCTGCTGCAGCAGCACCTACCGTCGATGTAACATGAGGGTTCATAGTCCATTGCAGCGGCCCAGGCAGCAGAATCTGACATATTGTATTGCATGTGTTTGCATCCGCGCCTGCATGGGCAAAAGACGCAATATGTAACCCGGTTGTGATGTCTGTCTGTCTGTCTGTAATCAGAATGCATGGAATGCGTGTGCAAAGAGCCTATAGGCCGCACAGGCTAGCTGCAGCGGTGCAGCCACTCACCACACCTGACGTCACAAGCTATTATTAGCGCGGGCCACACGCACGCAAACTCTTTTGGCTGCTGGCATCTGGTTCATGTCATGACACTGTTATGGTTGTCAACACCAGTGCAGGCACTTGTCTGTAAAGAACTTGGAGGTAAAATCTAAAATTCTACTTAGTGTTTGCGTACGGAGACTTTATTTCTCCCACAGCGTGTAACTACGTTTGTACACAGGAGAATGGTTCAACTTTGAGAACGGGTTTGCAGACACCAAACTACATCCTGGCTCCATTGCTCTCAGCTTCTATTCTGGGTTATTTTCTTACGCTGGATGGTAACGACACATTTTATTTACGTGTCCTATGTCTTTAGACAGTTGTGGTTTAATTTCTTGCTTTTCTTATGTGTTTGTAAGATATTGTAAAACTCGAATGAATAATAATATAATATGTAAAGTGCATTCTAGCTGGATTAGAACTAGTGCTGCCATGACCGTGACCTTGGACCCATGTCATGGCAGCACAAAGCTGTAGCATGTTACTCAACATCTGCAGGTCAGAAATTGCTGGGATTTGATCGGACTGTGTGTAATGATAATGCTGGAAATGATGATTTTCAATGGAGCTTTTGACATTTGACGTTGACCTTTGACATTGAGATATTTTTGTATTTCTAGGCATCATTGAACGCATGAGATGCAGACTGTTGTTACCGATGTACCGATGTTTCCATCAGTTTGTTTGTCAGTCTTTCAGTCTGTTTGTCACGTGGGTTCATTTGGTGCAGCCTTTGCCAAGTCACTTTGGCCTTTTGTTTGGTTCTGATGGTTGCAGGAACTCGCTGAATTTTGTGACCGAAGAACTCAAGAACCCCTACGTGTGAGCAGCATTGTTTGAGTGACATTTTTGTTTCACTTCTAGTTGGAGTGAATTAACCTCTTATTGGGTGGTCTGATCTCTGTGTCCCATTTAGGGATTTAGGTTTATAAGTATAGACTCACTCCATTTCTAATCCTCAACCTCCGTGCATGGCCTCATCCTAATAGTGGTGTTGGTCTGGAGTAAAGAGGGAAGATTAACACAGGCTCTAGTTCCTATAGCATGGTGCAATACTCTTGTTGCACGATGTTCTAAACAGCTTATAGGTTCAGTAGATTGGGTTTTTGTCACGCTGGGACCCTTACGCTGTAATTAGCCTAGAGGCGGTTGCCTACAGTTTATATTGTAACACAGTGGAGTGGTTCTGGTGGGTTTGAAGCCTATCTCAGCGCCCAACTAGATTCCTTCAGTGCTTCGACACTGTTGAGTTGAGTCTGTAAAAATTGTCTCTGAAATGACGTGTAAAGTGTCAAGTGGGACGTTAAGCCTCTACACATCCCCTTGGCCGAGTGTTATAAAAGGTGAAACTTGCTGTGCTGTTTTCCGGAAAAATATGTTCCATTTTATATCTTACTGGCATAGCTTTTATAGTGTTGAATATGTTACCATCGTCATAAATTTATACCTCCACTGCATAGTTTCTTTGCTGCAGCTTGAAATACTATATGATGCAAACTTGATGGGAGAGTAAGCAGGCATCAACAGAGTTTTATTAAATGTTTTTCCCAGAATGCATACAATTTAAGGTCTTGGTTCTGGTGTATGAAGTGCTACGCGAGGAAGTGCACCATGATACTGCAGTCCACTTGTCCCTGTTGTTGATTTGCCATTTAAACAACCCTGCGTTCTGCCACATGGTGGTTCTGTCCATCTAACTGACGGTAGTTGAGCTTTCCCGACTGGAGCCTTGTTTTCTACCAAAAATAATGAAGATCCGAGCAGCACTTCTGAAGTTATTAGCTGAAATGCTTGGCCCCGTTTAATTTGGCCGATCCTGTAGATGCGACCTTTGCTAAATTACTTGGGCCATGCACTTGTTGTGTGTAGTAATCTACCACGTGCAATCTGGATCTCAATTCCACTCATTACAATCATCTATGTCTTTGCCAACATCGCCTACTTCACCGTACTGTCTGCACCTCAGCTGCTGCAGTCAAACGCTGTTGCCGTCGTGAGTGGAATTATTCTATTTCATTCTCGATAACTGCAGCATATGCCAGAGTTTTTGTAGCCTCGGTCAGTGCTGAGGGCAATGTTGTGGCTAAGCCAGTGCTAAGACTTGTGAGTATAGTTGGCTTAGCTGGCTGAGTTTCTGTTATAACCAGTCAGAAGTTGTCTCTGTTCGTCAGTTTGTCCGTTAACAAATAGCGATGTACTGGATATCCGGTTGTATCCTGTTGCGGCTGGATATCCGGTTCTGTTTCCCGTTCCTGTAATTCAAGAAACCAGATTGTGAAGCCAGATAATTTTATGTACTTATTATTTTGTTGATTACCCATATTTAGTCTTTCTGTGTAAACTAACAAATAGTCTGGGTGTCCCCGAATTACTGAGTGCTCACTCAGACAGCTCAATTGTCAGTGTGTCTCACATTCCTTATGTCAGTATCCAGTAAACTCCGGTTCCGGCTGGATAGTGACATTTCCTATCCGGTAGATGCCTATTAGCAAATCATAAGTTTCACTGGACAGAGACCAGTACTCTTCAGCTCACCTCTAGTCCAGTAGTAGCATGCATCACTGCAAGTGTGTAGTGTTATACAAAGCCATCTGCCTCCATAGAGATCAGTTCTGAGCTGCATCTCTAGCCCACACAATCTAGAGCATAGACAAGATAGAATATTTCTTTATCCAGATGCCTTACTGGCTGATTTCTCCATAGAGATCAGTGGCAACAAAAGCAGCGGGCGCCAAGACGTCGTCGGATTTGGGCCAGCCGGCTGCCACGAACTCATGGACCAATCACCGATCATTTAACAACAGTCATTAGTTTTCAATATTGCTGTATCTGAACAGAAAAGGTCGTCTGCTTTTTGCATAGAATTGTAATTCACTGCGGGAAACCTGCATCAAAAATATCGAAAGCATAGTTTTTATGGATGGAATATGTGAATCTATGTTTTCGGCCATCTTAACACCGACTGTTTTTTTGCGTCACAGCTATTGGCCAGTCAGGCCTCTGTGAGCTAGAGAATGCTGCATAGAGTTTATCTGTCTGGAGGTGGACATCACTGAATTTTATGAGTAACTGTTGTGGTTGTTTTAGTGATTAATTCATAATTTAAATGGATAGTTGGATACTTTTTGGTTCGTGCAACACTAACATGTTGTTAGTAGGGCTGTATTGAATAGGGGGTCTTTACTATTCAGTCAAATATGAATCATTAAGAGTATTATTTGGCTGAATATGAATAGAATAGGAATAGTTGCTTTGAACTTTGAAGTAGTGTCATTGTCGTCCATCATTGTTAACGTTGACATCGTTATACTAGATATTCCTTGACGTTCAGTGTCAGCGTCATCAGTTTATTAGTATGAGTCTAAAGTACGTACGTACTCACAGTCATTAAACTCGCTATAAAGTAGTTCAGAGTCACAGTGTAGAGTAGATCAGATCACGAATGGTTGCTTTGAAGACAGCTGCTGCTGCTGACCAGTCACTGTCGCGGCTAACCTGTGTTACTGCAGTGCAAATGAATGACTGTTTGTATTCAGTCTACATTTAGCAGTATTATTCAGCCGAATACTACTCGTAGCTGTTAGTTGTATTGCTGACCATTCATTGTCTGATTGGTTGGTTAATGCATCAGTCTCACATGTGTCTGTACACAGACATTTGCCGACAGAATGCTGGGTGTAATGTCGTGGTGTATGCCTCTGTTTGTGGCTGCATCAACATTTGGGAGTCTCAATGGCGGCATTTTCACTTCAGCAAGGTCTCGCTCTTTCTACCCATTGCCTACAGTAGTATCATTCGATTTGTGATATGTGGTGTATTTTTGCCCCCCCCCCCCCGGTACAGTGCATTGGTGCAGCATTTGCTGTGGCGACGTGGCTGTCTGAGTTGAACATCATGCGACCTTCACCAGATTGTAGCGCAGTCATTCTAGTTTTCCCGTACCAAATATGAATCCGGTAGCTCTAGGTGATCCCCCTCATTGAGGGCGTCAGATAAGAGAGGGGTAGGTAAAAGTCACAAAATCTGTCAGTGATAGGTGGGGTTTTGCAGTGGATTGATTGTTTCATATAGTCATAGTGATGGAGGCGAGCTGTGGTTGCACCATTCTCCCTCTTTGTCAGTTTGTACATGCTTAGACAGAAGACAATCTGCCTTTCGGTGTGTGACAGTGATTTTCCCAAACAGGCATTGGCTCTATGGACCCACCCAATTTCATTTTTTGTGGCATGATGTTTTTTTGCGTCTGTCGCTTGTAAGATGCAAGATGTCTGTTCTTCTGTCTAGTAAGCCACGCCCTTCGATGTCACAAGCTCTTATTAGCTCGGGCCATGTCTCGCCACGCCCCCTGATGTCATAAGCTATTATTAGCTCGGGCCAAGTGGACGCAAAGCTTCCCGGTAACCAGCATCTAGTTTGTTTGTGCATTTGTACCGAACCAACTATTTGCATAAAATTAAAATATTTTTGTTCCGATGTGCACTGTACTTTGTTATACACAAGCAATTGCTTGAAGTGACTCGTCTTTAAAATTAGTAAATTACGTGTTATATGTCGAGTGTAGTAGTATGTCAGACCTTACGAGGAATATCTGGCATCACTTTAAACCTGAAACTTCCCATATGAAGGGTGTATATCTTGCCAATTCTGCTATGTGGGTGCGAAACATGGTCTACCACACAGTCACTTTGCAACAGACTCGACACCTTTGATCACTGGTGCTGTCACTGAATCCTCAGATTGTCTTACGTCAACGGGTTACCAAATGACGCCAGACTATGCTACTTTCGTCATGTTGCCCGATCTGGCAGTGTGGAGGACCACTGACACGCAATCTCTGCTGCTCTAAAAACTCGTCCCAACCAGCATGGAAACATCCGCCTGGTAGACTGAGAGCCACCTGGTTGAGGACTGGAGAAGGACCTTGCTGCGTTGAACCTTAGCCTCTAGATGGCCTGGCTGAGTGCTCAAACCACATCACCTGGAACTGCATCATGAATATGGCGACGCTCCATCAGGATGCACGCCACTGATGATGAGTAGTAGTAGTTGTTGTTGTCGATAGTAGTAGTAGCAGTTTCCTGTAGTAGTTGTCTGTAGTAGTATTAGTAGTAATAATGTTGATGCTGGCATCAAATTGCAGGTGCGGACTTTTCGGTTGAAATTCAGCAGGATTGTTTGAACAGTTTGGTTTTCTACTTTCTTTTGAATAGACCAAGGATTCAGGATTGATGCGGAAACGATGTAAAACTATATTTTCCCATCGTTTCACATTCTGTCTGTTGTACAGGATAGCATTCGTTGGAGCACGTGAAGGACACTTTCCCTCTGCAGTCTCTCTCATTAACTATAAGAGATTTACTCCAATACCTGCACTTCTTGTTGGCGTATGTTTCTGCATGTTGCTCAATTACTTGTGTGCATGCAACAAGCACGTATTGTTTTTGGCAGTATCTATCTGTGACTCTGTGTGTCTATCCGCAGAAATCTCCAAAACTACTGTTCGGAAATCGATATAGTTTGGTAGGAATATGTGCCTTTAACGCTAGAAGTGGTTGGAAGTTGGTGATATTTGACCTTGACATCTGACCTTGAGAGATATTTTCGTATTTTTTTAATTCAGGCTATATATTTTGAAGGCTTGACCTAGCAACTTCATTTTCAGTTTGTAGACACATCTTCAGAATATCTAGGTCACGGTTCAGTTTCAAGGTCAATCGTGGGTCCAAGGTCAAGATCACAGCAGAAAAGTGGGAGCATGCAACTCAAACTACTGGCCAGAAACTGACCTTTGACTTTGAGACATATTCATATTTTGTTCAATTCAAGCTCTAAGTTTAGAATGCTTTAAGCTAGCAGGTTCATTTTCAGTATGAACGTACATCTTTGGAATGTCTAGGTCACCTTCGAGTTTCAAGGTCACGGGGTTAATCTCAAGGTCACAGTTGCAAAACAATGGCAGCGCGCAGGTCTGTGTTTCCCTCGTACACAGTTTAATTAGTCTTTGTGATTGGCTATTACGTGCAGTCCACAGGAGCTGTCAAGTACTCCTAAACAAGGCTTCAGTTATTTGTACATACTCTAATTACTTTCCAAAAGTAATTTGCCCAACATTGCTCATTTAAAAAAAATTCTAACAAGTTTTTGGTCGGATCATGTGTTTATACAGTTTCGTCAGATGACGGAATAATGGCACATATAATTCATCATTAGGCAGGCCACATTGAATGCATGAGAGGCAGATTGTCAGATTTGGCAAACAGTCGTTTGTCGTGGTTTTAAGTGGTTGCTTTCTGTGGGAGGCAGAAAGAATGTACGGCAAGATGGCGACCGTCACAGAAATCCATTCTTCACATATAACTACAATATTTTGGATGCAGGTGTCACCATGCTGTAAAAAGCAGACAACTTTTTGGTTATAGTTTAGAAAACTGTATCTACTCCATGCGACCATGTGCTAAATTACCTGTGATTGGTCCATGGGAGTTTCAGGGTCGTGTCTTGCCCGAAGCTGGCAACATCGTGCTGTACATCGTTTCTGTGAGTCACTGATCACTATTTAGACATCGACCAATAAGGCATCTGGATGATTAAATATTCTATTGTCTATGGTTGTGTGTTATGGCTGTAGTGTATGATATCGTTGATAATGCTGATATCAAAGGACGTCTACGTACTCATTAACTACACCAGTTTTGTTGAGTCAATCTTCATGGCTCTGTCTGTAGTCGGACTGTTTGTACTACGATACACTCGGCCTGACTTGCATCGACCCATTAAAGTATGTTGTCTCTACTAGTTACTACTACTAGTTACTGCTGCTGCTACTACCACTACTAGTTACTACTACTGCTGCTGCTGCTGCTGCTAACTTCATGGACTCAATCTTTATGGCTCAGTCTGTTTTTGCTTCGATTGATTTGCGTCGACCCACCAAGGTAAGTTATTTTTTCAGAAGCGTTCTTTGTTAGCTGTACAGTGCTGTGTTCCAAAAACCGTTCCCTCGTCTTTTTTGCCATAGTTTGTACAGACATTGACTGTGATATTCTGCAGAGCTTATGGAACACCAGCATAGAACCTCCGTGACTGCTTAGGCTGTAAGGACTGCTGTTTGAATTTGCTTACTTACATACTTAGAAGTGGTCTAGTGACAAATAGCAGTGATATTTTACTTTATAAAAATAATTAATGTTTTAGTTTCTATTCCATTTGCATTGCAAAATAACAGCTGAACATTTTGGATAAATATTATTATTGACAATTTATATGTTTTCACAAATTGATCGATGGCCTAAATTCATATTAATTCACTTTTGTGTTACTAATACAGGTGAACCTTCTGTTGCCAGTATTCTTCCTGCTAATCATGACATTCCTCGTGGTTTGTCCCCTGTTCTACAATGCCTTGGAGTGTCTGGTGGGTCTCGCCATCATAGCAACTGGACTGCCGGTCTACATACTACTGGTGGCGTGGAAACAGAAGCCAGATGTCTATCAGAGATTTGTTGGTGGGTGACGGCCATAGTAATAATAAATAAAAGAGTAAATAGGAAGCATTTACAACTAACACAACCCGACGATATTTACCTTGATGTTTCAATCTCTATCAGAGACCTTCGTGAGAAGAAGCTTGTTCAATTCTTCTTCCGGTTCTTGCCGCGGTAGTGATGTGACTTGACAACTAGTCGGTCGTATGTGTAGCTGCTCTTGTCTCGGCTCATAGAACGCTGTCCCTCCTTTCGAATTGAACAAGCTTCTTCTTCCGAAAGTCTCTGATGTGATCAAAACGTCAAGGTAGATATCGTCAGGTTGTGTTAGCTGAACTTTGTATGTAAATGTTTTGCAACTTAAAGTATATGTTTAAATGATAAGTAGAAGGCACTGCCCACCGGGGATGATTTGCTAGCCGTTCCAACCCGTGTGGGTTCCGGGGCTTAGAATAGACCCACTCCGTCTCCTGGCCGGATGTCATAAAAGGCGACTAAACCAGGCACCCCTCAACCTCCTCGGCCTCATCTGATTACTGATGATGGTCTGGAGTAAAAGGGGGAACATTAACACAGCTGCTCTAGTT
>Ga0126335_1001097_pt1 | contig 14560 bp, 13 predicted proteins | sample OlaspJWI45metaG_FD_108409 | JGI IMG/M metagenome (GOLD analysis project Ga0126335, IMG submission 108409) | Marine gutless worms symbiont microbial communities from Oahu, Hawaii - Olavius sp. 1 OAHU.JWI-45 metaG | ecosystem: Host-associated > Annelida > Digestive system > Unclassified | place... | reverse complement strand
TTCTGGTGGGACTGAAGCCTATCTCAGTGGCCAACTGGCTTCCTTCAGTGCTTTGACACTGTTGGTTGGGTCATCTGGCCTGTAAAAATCGTCCCCGAAATGACCTATACAGTGTCGAGTGGGGCGTTAAACCTCTGCTCACTCACTCACTAGACACGTCGGTTTGGACAAAAATGGTCAGTCAGTAGTCTTTCAGGCTGTTGTTGTTGCACATGTTACACGCTGTCTACCTGGCATGACCAGCTGTCCCATTGGTCGTCTTAGTGCAGCGTTTCACAGGGCATGCAAGTGGCAACTCACCGACAATGAATGTACAATCAAAGATTTGATAGAACAAACAGCTACGCGATCATTTCGTTGTTTTGACAGTCGCTACAATCACTGGCTGCTTCTTTCACCAAGGAGACCAGATTTTTACTTTGTGTGCTGATGGGGCCACTTTTATAGTCTTCCCTTACTTCTTCAACCTTCAAGGCAACATTTTTAAACCGGTGTTTGTATTGTTTTATTTTATGTGTTTTTATCTTCATATTTTTATTACTACAGTCGATATATACATTGCATGCATATATTTGTGTACTTTATTGTACTTTGCTGTATTATTTATTTCCGTTTATTGTAACCATGTGCGACTGTCCTATTAGAATGAAAGCGTATTGGTTGATTGATTGATTGAGTTAAATTGAGCTGATATCGAATAACAAATAGTGACATCTGATGCAGTTATTAAGAGGTTTCTCGTAGGCTTTTTCTCCATCTAATTGCTCAGAAAGTACACAGAAACTTTTAAAAACTAGGAATGCAGGTACAGTTCAATACGACGGTGATGCCAGTGTGCTTTTTATATTGATTTTTAGCAATTGTATATGGTTGCAGTTGAGTTAAATAATTGAACTGAGACATATGGTTTGCGTTCGTTCTCATGTTGCCTTTATGTTGTTGTTCGCCAAAATTGCAGACACAGTACTACACACCGTGTACTTGACTGGTCTGTGTGTATGTGGATGTATAACCAGGTGTGATGTCAATATTACAGCACCGTCGAGCACACAATGACTTGGGTCATCCTCTCTGTGACAACCTCCGTAACGGCAACTGGCTGATGCAATATACTGCTAACAGGCTGCTTGCGTACCCAGCCACCACTGCTGTACATATTAGTTTCTCTGTTGTTGAATAGGCTCACTTCAGAGCACCGAATCACGGCATTTGGTTCAGTTTTAGAAAGGTCACAGTTGTCCCGTACTCAAATGATCAGCACGTAAGGAGCACTGGACAATAGGATATTTATTTATCCAGATGCCTTACTGGCCGATTTTTCCATAGAGGTCAGCGACATCAGAAACAGATGATAGCAAGATGTCATCAGTCTTTGGCCAGCCAGCTGCCGCATTGTTATGGATGGAGCGTGTGAATCTATGTTGGTGGTCATATTAAAAACGAGTGTTTATTGCGACAGAGCTATCTGCCAGTAAGGCTCCTGTGACTGGAGCTGATCTCAGCTACTAAACAGACAACCCGCGAGTGCTTAATCATATGTCAGATAAAGTAATAAGTCTAGCTACAGGATGCCAAAACTTTCTACCAGGTCTCAGGTAACATTCGTAACTATAAGACATTACCACCCTTAAGACAGCATCCGTTTATTCTTCTTAGTGACAGAGGCATGTAGGTGTGTTCATTGCCGCCTGACGCACTGTATTGGCTGTGGCGACGTGTCTGTTACATTGATGTATTGTGCCCAAATGACTGAGTTGATCATCATGCAACCTTCACCAGATTGTAGCCCAGCCATTCTAGTTGTCCCATACCAAATATGAACCCGATAGCTCGAGAGGATCTCCCTCTTTGAGGGCGTCATATTGGAGAGCGGTAAGTAAAAGTCGCAAAATCCGGTGTCAGGCAGTTTGTCAGCTGTAGGTGAACCTATTGTTTAAGCTTTATTTTGTTGCTTACATTTCGGTTGCCTGTACCAGTGCAGTCCATTGCCTGCATGAACTTCTCCAAAATGACCCATAATGATTCGAGTAGAGGCAAAGGTAAGGGTGCGGATACTTTGTATTGTGCCGTGAGGCAGCCTCATCACAGAAGTGCTCTGGTATAGCACGTTGTCAAGGACTACACAGTTTTGCTCGCATCTTTATCCACAATTGGAATGGATCATACTTGCCTTTGTCTTCCCAGCCAAAGCTTGTCATCCCTACTCCATAACAACAGAAGGCTGAGTTAACCTAGTTGGCTGGTTACATATCTTGATGGTTTCATCGCTTTCAGATGGTCCCCATCTAAGTACTAACCAGGCCGGCGTTGGTTAACTTTATAGTTCAACACAAGTGTTAATTAGTATGCCACACTGAGTGGTATGTAAAACTACTAAATCAGCTCTGAGCTCTGATGATTATCGTGTGTCAGATTGGGAAGTGGCTGCATGATGCCTTTGACAACCTGTCCAAGGCTCCACGGTATCTTATCCCATGCTACTTTGATGCAATTGTCACCGGCGTTTACAACATTGCAGAGGAGGTCTTCTGGAATAAAATGTCGCCGTGCGTATTCTTTATCTCTCGACTTTGTCTTCCCGAGTTTCAGTTCCACACTGAGTTGTCAGTTTTGAAAATATTTTATGGACTCCATAGTGTTAGCAACAAATATAACTAATTAAAATGATATGTTAAACTCTGTGCAACTTCTGGCGGCATCCACTAACCAGTGTGTTTTCCAGATGCACTCCAAACTTCACTCTGCAAATTGTTTAGTTTAAAAAGAAACAACCAACTCTTAGTTTCCGTCAGCTGTAGTGATTGATGTATAAATGATTTTCAGAAGGTTTTTTCTGTTGATTATGGAGCATGTTGTGTTGTGGCTCTGACCATTCATCATCACTTTTGGATTCTGTATAATTCAAGTTTCTTTGTGTGCAGAGTGACCATGCTTAATACACTTATGGCTCAGGCACAGACTAATTGCTTTTGGGGTCAAAAGGTCGAGCTCAGCCAGTCACTATGTATAGTTCGTTTCCAAAGGATTACTTGAGTTTATTTGCATGCAGAATGACCAAACTATGTGCACATATACTGCAGGCATTTACCTCACATGATATTACTGTTGGAGTCGGAACTTGAAAAGGAAGATCGAGGTCTCTGCCAGATGAGCATGTAATGCTTGGGTTTGCGGCACTCTAGTTGTGCAGTTGTCGGTGTGACAGGTTCGTGCGTAATGGGTCGACGTTTGTGCGTATGTTGGCGGCTGGTTCAGTGCAGATGTGTAGTTATGTGGTCTCGTCAGAGCTGCCTCCGCTGTCGGCCAAGTTGACACCACCGCTGCCGCCATCATTCACTAACTCTCAGGGAAAGAAGGAGTACGCCTGTGTGTCCATGGCTGCTGGTCAGTTAATCTAATGGCGACATGCTTTTGTCTATGTGGACTGGTCTTGTGTGCCTTTTGAAGTTTTGATGTACCAGATAGGGATTTTCACTATCCAGCCGGAACCGGAATTTGCTGGATAGCGGATATTGATGTAGGGATCGTAAGACACACTCGGTAGTTTGAGGACAGTACTAGTTTGACTTGGACACCCAGACAGCTAGCTATGTGGGTGGAGTCGCAAGTTTTATGCTTGAATATTGAGTAATCAGCGAAATAGTAAGTAAGTAAAATTATCCAATTTTATTATCTGGTTTCTTGACTGTCAGGAACTGGAACCGAATAGTGTAAGGTGGCTGCATATCTTGCCGGAACTGGATACAACCAAATGTCTGGTACATGCCTATTTCGAAGCTGTACATTGTCTGTGATTCTGTGTGTCTGTCACCATATCTTGAAACTGCAGCAATATTGACAGAAATTTGCACCATTCTGCACACAGTGGTAGATAGTGACTGGTCACGTATGCTTTTGACTGCCAAGGTGCTATAAACTTGTGGTGTAGACATTTGCCTATGATATAAGCATCTAGGCATTCTTATCGTTTAAATATACTCTAGTTTCATTCAGACAATTTTTCCTAGAATTTTTTTTTGTTCGAACTTAACACCCTTGGTCCATCTCATGTGGCAAATTCTCTCTTTATGCATGCAGGCAACAACAGCATTGAAAATCCGAACTGTGAATGGACTCACCAGGTGGCTACATATACTTGGGTGGTCCGCCTCTGAGTAAAATGTGATACTGTTTGTTCTTCTGGTTTTTTTGGTTTCAAGGTCTGCCGCATTTCTCTCACGGCATCTTCCGCAACTGGGGCCGTGACACTTTCATCTCGATGCGAGGTCTGATGCTGATCACGGATCGTTTCAACGAGGCGCGGATCATGATCCTGGCGTACGGCGGCTGTCTGCGTCATGGCCTCATACCAAACCTGCTCGGCGGGGGCGGGTGTGCACGCTACAACTGTCGAGATGCCATCTGGTTCTGGCTGCAGTGCATCAAGGACTACTGCGAAATGTCAAAGACTGGAATAGCAATAATGGATGACATGGTTGCACGGCTGTACCCCACTGACGATGCGCAGATGACCGTCGATCACGTATGTTGACTATATTGTCGTGGGCAATTGGACATTCTTTCTGTTGTTATAGCAGTGAAAGAGAAGTACTGCGGTGGCTGGAATGTGGTGATGGTACTGGTCAGAGTGGTCACTACTTTATTAGTAGTAGTTGTGCTGCAGTATGTGAGTGAGCTGGTACTGGTCATAGTGGTCACTACTTTATTAGTAGTAGTTGTTCTGCAGTATGTGAGTGAGCACTGAGTAGGTTTTGCATCTTAGTCAACACATAACGCGCCGTTTCAGAGACTAGTCTTTTCAGATAATCAGTTGTACTGGTACCGACAACCGTATGCACCAGAAGAACCAGATATTTAACAGAAATGATTGGCTGGGTACGAATGGGCACGTCATAAAGTAAGATGCTACGAATTTGAGTTTGATTGGCAGAAAACAAATTGGCCCTAGTCTTACAATTCACAAGCGCTAGTGATGCGTAGTTCTACTAGTGGTGTTGGTGCTGCACACGATTCTGTTGTTTAGCTTCAGCAGTCTTAGAAAGGCTCGTCTTTTGCAGATCAGACTTACGTGTAAACTGCATGGTCTGCATAAAGTTTGGACATTAGTATAAAGACAGTTCAGTGGCTAAATCAGCAACACCTGCAAAAGGCCACTGAGATGTCTGCGTTATTGTGTGTCGAATTATTGCATGCAGGACCGGTTATTGAAGTGTTAGTGTAACAATAGCAGTAGTTGTAGTGGTATTACACCTAGTTTCCATCAGTCGTTAATGCACCTTATCGTAACACACAAGTGAACAGAATTCTTACAGGAAAAAATTCCATAAGCATTTGAGCAGCAGCAGACACGTGATTACATCATTTCTTGTGACATAACGTCTGCAGCCCGGTACCAAGAAACATAACGGGTATATGTCGGCCGCTGTGATTGGCTAAACCTGGGCTGAACATATAACAGTAGCTGTGATTGGTTAACACTCGTTGTCGAGAGTTGCAGCATCCATAGCAAATAGGAACAGGTCCTAGCTTCTTTACGGAACGCTTATGGCATTTTGTGTTACGGTACGTTATCGACTTTTACACAACGATTACTCCGTTGCAGTACTGATTGATTGGAACCAGCAGTTAGTGGGATACATTCTCTGCATAGGTATGACTGATGATAGTGTATGTTAACTGAATTCAGGATCAGCCACTGAAGGATGTGATTCAGGAAGCAATGCAGCGCCATGCTGACGGTGTGACGTTTAGAGAAAGAAACGCTGGTCACGCCATTGACAATGACATGTCAGATCCAGGTCTTGCTGGCTTTCTACACGTTTATGTTATAACTGCCAACATTCTACTGCATGGAGTATCCATTAGTGCTGCTATTCAGTGCCAGCTTGCAGAACTATGAGCATGCAGAAATATATGAGGCCAGAAAGGTAGGTTCTGAGCTACATCACTTGCTTGATGCTGACTCTTATGGAAAGTGTCATATCTTTGGCCATGGTCACCTAATTTTTTGATTGAGGCTCATCTTGCTATGTGATGAACTTAAGATTGTTTTCTTTTACATTTATAAATGTGACGTAAATATTTCGGTGACTGCTGATGACACTGTAAGTCGTTAAAATTGTTGTCAGTGTTATATATGCAGTTGGCCTCAGTGATGTAACTGGTGTATTTTACCAGCCCTCAACCTCCATGGCTTCGTCGTGACCTATAAAGTGTCGAGTGGGACGTTAAGCCTGTACTCATTACTCCTAGGTGTATTTTACTGTTCTGTATACCGGTTGTTGGTGACTTGGTAGGTTTCAACAATCGTATTGGAGTGAACTGGGACACGGGGTTTGTGTTTGGTGGCAATCAGCACAACTGTGGCACTTGGATGGACAAGATGGGCAGCTCCGACAAGGCTGGTAACCGCGGCAAGCCCGCCACTCCCAGGTAATGTTGATGACGATTATAGTGATAGAGAAAGAATAGTTGTGTAGCATGTTGTCTTTTCTCCACTGGGATCTTTAGGCCATACAAAAAGGGGCTGTGTTTCAAGAATGCCAAAAATCCCCGAGTTTTTGGCTTTCCAAAAGTGTCCATACTCCAGTGCAATTTTGTCTGTTTTTTCATATATGTATTGTGCCTTTGGCCATTTTTTGATGTCGGTTTTTTCGAGCAGTTGCGAATTTTAGTGCAAATGTGATTGAAAATGACAAAATGACGACGCAGGTGTTGGCACCCGAAAAAAAAGCAACAAGATAATATTGTCACACCGTGTATTTAATAAGAACAAAACATTATACACTTCAGTCACATTTATCTGGTGCCAGCCACGATATAAAACCATATGCAGCATGCAGAAGTGGCTATAAAACCGAACAAAAAATACTTTTAAAAACTGACCTACTGACCCTAACTTTTTACGGCCATGTTTCCCGAAACATGCATCTAATTTTTTTGGCCTCATGCTGTATGTTGTATTATCGTAACGTAGCGGAGTGGTCCTGGTGGGATTGAAGTCTGATCTTGACGACCAACTGGCTTTCTTCAGTGTTTTGAGACTGTTGGTTGGGTCATCTGGATCGTAAAAATGACCTGTAATGTGTCAAGTGGTATGTTAAGCCTCTACTCACTGGCTTTGTGTACACAGGGAAGGCTTGGCAGTGGAGCTTCTGCTGCAAAATGTGCAATGTTAATTATAAAATGATAAAATTATGACATCATAAACTTGTTTACTCTGTGGCTGGCATAGATATGTGACATAGATATCTGTGTATATAGGGATGGCTCGGCTGTGGAGCTGGTCGGCCTGTGTGCGTCCGTCACTCGGTGGCTGGCTGACATCAATGAACGGGGCCAGTTCCCGTACTCCGGAGTTAAACGATCCAGTAAAGGTCTGTTCAGCATCGACTGTTGTCATCATTTTGTTTTTCATATTTTAGGCTGTATCAAAAGCACAGTGTACATGATGCTACTTATTGCAACTGATGTTCCCTTAGGGTGGTATATCAGTCAGCCCATGATGCAGCTGTGCTGTGCAAAAATGGCTGCACAGATCGAGGTCCTGTTTGGGGCAGAAGCTGTTGGAGACGTATGGCACATTGTATTGCGGGGAAGGGATTTTATCTCTCTATTGTAAAATATATAAGTAGGAATTTTCTTATTCATTTGCCAGAGGGCACCACCAGACTTGATGCTGCCTTTGCCAAATTACTTTGACCACATTTTCTTCTGCTGCTACTATGCCTGCCGTTGCAGGAGATTCAATAACGTACCGTCAGTGGGCGGATCTCATAAAGGATAATTTTGAGAAGCATTTCTATGTGGACACGAACCCTTCTGGCCCCGAGCAACGCCGCGACCTCATCAATCGTCGCGGCATATACAAAGACACGGTCGGTGCGACGGCTCCATGGACCGACTACCAACTGCGTCCTAACTATCCGATTGCTCTCGCTGTGGTAGGTACCTCAGTGTCTAGGTTTAATACACTGGTTTTGGGTAAGATGCTGGAATTAATACAATGTTAATGTATCAGTTTGTTAAAGCTGTTGCTGTATTCATAGCTTTATCGGTTAAGTAGATCTGCTTTCACCCAGGTTCGAGACCACTGAAATTTATAGATAATAATATTATTATTAATAATAATAATAATTAGCAGTCATTCCATCGGGTGGAGTTTGAAGATGCTACCTTATTAGATGCACCTTTGTTTCCTGGTGCAGCACTTGACATGGCATGGGATGACCGGTGTAAGGACCTCGCTAGAGCAGTCGAAAGGTTGAAGTCCATTGGCTCCCAGGACGCCTTGATTTTTTTTTAGATCTTCGTTCAGCGCTGCAAGAGTTCTTCATCTTTTACAATGTAGTCCATGTGCTGACCATAATAAGTTTGATGGATTTTTAAGAGATTTGGTTCAGCAAATTACTAATTCGGATCTTTCTTATATGAAGTGGATTCAGGCTAGTCTGCCAGTTCGCGATGGAGGCCTGGGGATTAGACATGTGACTTCGCTCGCACTTTCTGCCTTTGTGGCCTCCGCTGCAAGCACATTGTCACTCCGGGCCGAAATCTTAGCTGGCTGTGCAGTTCTAGACAGTAACTTTCTCAATTTATACTTGACGCGCTGGTCCACACAGTTCGGCAATGTGCCGGAAGTTTTGCCGACGAAACGGCCCTTATGGGATCGTCCAGGAGTGTTGGCTGACAAGGCAGTAGTTGAAGGCTCACTGAACTCTCCTCACTGTCGGGCGTCCTTTCTCACAGCTTGTTCCCAACGCAGCGGAGACTGGCTTTTGCTTTGCCCATTGCTTGGTGCGGGCTGAAACTAGATGACGAAGCTGTGAGAGTTGCAGTCAGACTGAGGCTCGGGTTGACCTGTGCATTCTACATGAACGCTATTGTGGCTCTAGGGTGGACGCCTGTGGGGTCCACAGCTTTGTCTGTAAAAGAGCTACCGGGAAAACAACCAGACATCACGCTTTCAATGATCTGATCGCCCGGGCTTTTTCTTTGGCAGGTTTGCCCGTCACCAAGGAGCCATCGGGTCTGTTCAGATTAGACGGCAAGCGGCCGGATGGTCTCACACTTGTCCCCTGGTCGAGCAGTAGAGCGTTATGTTGGGACTTCACAATAACTTGTCCATTGGCTGATTTACATATCATTGCGGCCTCCCGAGAGTCAGGTGCAATGGCAGAGCTTGCTGCTTCCCACGAGGAAGAGAAGTACGCTGCTCTTGATGGCCGGTACATCTTTGAGCCGATTGCCATTGAGACTCTGGGAATTTTTTACACATCAGCTCACCAGCTCCGGTCTAATCTCTGTAGGAAAATTTCCGAGAATACAGGGTAAGCCAGAGAAGCAAGCTTTCTGTTCCAAAGATGCTCGGTGGTCGTGCAGCGTTTCAGTGCCATACTGCTTTACGATAGTTTATCAGCCTGTGATTGCACTGACTGAATGTTAGAACCCGTCTTTGTATTTCCTTTAACCGTCCCCGAAATGACCTATAAAGTGTCGAGTGGGACGTTAAACCTCTGCTCAATCAATCAATTTCCTTTAATCTTTAAACTCCCACGGGATTATATTTACCGAGGGTCTAAAAAATAGTAATAATAATAATAATAATCAAGCTTATATAGCGCCATAAGGTCGTGACTTGAGAGGCGCTGGGGTCAGTCGGTCAGCTGTGTGTGCTAGTTAAATGCTAAACAGAAAAGTATGTCTTTAGTCTACATTTAAACACTGGCAGTGAGTAGCAATTGGTGATCGATTTCGGTAGCGAGTTTCAGACAGTCGGTGCAGAGTGTCGGAAAGATCATTTTCTACTTGTCATGCGGGGTGGCAGTCAACTCGTCCCCAAGTCAACTTGTTAGGGTTTTGTTTAGGGCGAGGTTAGAGTAAGGATTAAGGTTAGGGGGTGAGGATGAGTTGACTTGGGGTGAGTTGTCTATACACCATCATGTGGGACCACTGCTCGGAGTCTGTGTTGATGTGGCTCAGAATCAATCTTTCTAGAGGTTGGTGGATTTGTACAGTGCTTTGTTATTGGATTGAGTAACTACTTCCACTGCTAGGACCACCATGATTGTCAGAGTTGGGCCGCTGTCACAGTTTGTTGTTGGACGCTTGCTAGCAATTTGGCCAGTAGGATGTTGTCAGGCAGATTGTTTCTGATTTGCACAGTAGCAACCGGGAACGTTCTTGGTCGGGTATTGCTGCGTAGTAACTTTTGGCAAGTTATTTACACTTATTTGCTTCTGTCGTCAAGCAGTATAATTTGGTACCATCCTAATAGCTGGGAAGTAAGCATACACCCCCATATTGGTGGTCTAGCAGTGTAAGCTGGTGTCTGGCTGGGGGCTGCTGCTTAATGGGCCAAGTGGCTCAGGAAGGACATTACACATCATAGCCCACATTTAATGGAAGAAGCTGCTAACTTTGTGTGGTGTTTGTGAGCTTGGTCAGGGCATGGCAGAAGTCACAGCTGTTGTGATTGATTTGATTGTGTATCTGTTGTAAGGCTCCTGAGATCTGCAATCCTGAACACATGTGGACTGCACTTGAGACTGCTCGCCAGTTCCTGCTTGGTCCACTCGGCATGAAGACTCTCGACCCAAGGTAAAGAGTTTTCAGATGCATGCTGTGTCTGTCCACGATTCTCACTATCTCTCAGTCAGAGTGGTTGACCATAGTCAGTTTTTACAGTTCGACTGAAACCGCAACTGTGTAGGCGTCAGTGATGGGCAAATCTCAAATCCCAATCTTACTTAGAAGTCTCAAATCTTTTATTCTCAAATCTCAAATCCCATGGCCCGAATCCAAATCCCAAATCTAAGCTTTGAATGCCAATCTCAAAATTCAAAATTCCAATCAAATCCCAATTTTTCTACAAGTACATATACGTGAACTACGATCTGTACAACATCGAACAAAAATAGCTATCCGTCAGTGTAACTGTCAATGCTACTCGATAGAGTGTCTTAAGTGTTTGTATGACTGTAACTCTCACAGCAGTTCCAGTCGCAGCAGGAGAGCCTCAACAGTTGTTTACCGTTGTTGTTTACAGTTAAAACCAGTTACTCAACAGGCGAAACAACTAAACACTGAAAAGGACTGATGAGCAACAACCAGCAATGATTCGGCTGTCGAATCTCGCGGCCCAAATCGAATCACAAAAAAATAACGAATCGAATCGAATCCCAATCGTCGGTTGCCGAATCGAATCTTTAAACTGTCGAATCACTGCCAAAAAGTGCTCAAATCGCAATTTAAATCCCAATCGTGGTAGTTGTCATTGCACCAAATTCGAAGCCAGAACTGAGACTGGCTTGCCAGTTTCATCCAGAACCAAGACCAAAACTGAACCTGTGGTGTAGAACACTAGTCGTCGCTATAAGCTTTAAGAAGGATTTGATTACGTACATAATTTGACAAGAATACAGGCAAGCTATTGTATACTCTTATGCGTCTGTCAGGAGGGCCAGTGTTAATGACTTGATAGTGACTGGGGATGGATACGGCTATCTGGTACTTTCCCAAGAGTGATGCTAGCGATGGACAATAAAATGCAAATGCTGCAGCCAGCATGAACTCAGTTTTGATCGTTTAGCACCGAAACTCGCTGCAGTGCTTCACCTCGAAACTGAAAGCACGCGGAAACTGAGTTTCATGCCAGAACCGATTTCTGACCTCTACATTAATGTTTTCGCGAAACTGCAGCGATGTTGACAAGAAATTGATACCAACTTCCTTACTAACTGACGTTTGACTGCATTTGCATTGTGATTTCAACTTGTGGCATGGAGGCACAGGCATAGTCTGATGTAGATGCGTTCTGCTGTTAGATGACAATGAATGATACACTTTGTTTTGAAGAAGAAGAAGAAGTATTTTTATCACTCTAATAGCTTAATAGTTGGCGTATTGGCTCACTTACTTAGGCGTCAGATTCGTGACAGTAGGTGGCGGGTTTGATTCTCACTGTAGCCATGTGGCGGGGGAGGGACTTTGATTTCAATGCTGGCTTACTTTCAATGACTTTCTCCAAGATTTGTGCGATAAAGATCAGTGAGACACTGTGACGTTTGTTCAGTGACTTCAACTACAACGGTAACTACTTCAACAATGACGACTCGGACGACTTCAAACGAGCGAAGGGCTTCAACTACCATCAGGGACCGGTTAGTTCACTGGTTGTCAACCCCTTTTGTGCTCTGGAGCCCCCAAAATATATAGATAATGACCCTCGGGGTCTAAGAAGTCAAACCATCGGTATTAAGCAGCAGTTGCCAAGAGGAAACCTAAGACTGTATAATATAATAGGCTTATGACCCGCTTGTCTGAAAAATACAGTGAGTGGATAAACTAATTTAGCGACGGTCACACCGAATGTGGCACCATCTGGTGAGTGAGTTGGAATAGGGCGGTATATTTATCCATCCATCCATTCATCGTCTTATTTCAGACATAATTATGTCCGTAGAAAAACATACAAATACACATAAAAACACACAAACATATGAATAAAGGTAGAAATACACATGCACCTTATATGACTTTCACAGCATTAATCCATTGGACTATTGTGAATGGACATAACACACTGGTTAGCAAACAGTACGCGAGAACTATGTACAACAGTATCGGCAGACGGGAGTGATAGATCCGTATGCCATAAAATTTATACACAGTACAAAGGGCAGCATTTTCCTTACCCCCTCCTAGGTGGCTCAGTGGTGTAGTGGTTGGTTTGTCGACTTGCGACTCGTGGGTTTGAATCCCGGTCACGCACTGCCAGTTATTTTTCCTGAGGTATTTTGTTGACTATCATGGGGATGTAACCACCACCCAGGTCAACTCAGCCTCACATCCCTTCGGGGTCGCTAAATCGAGTACCAGCTTTGGCTGGGGCAAAGGCGGGAAAGTCACCTCTGCCAGGTGGCAGGTATAACATTGTGTGATCCCATATGGTATGTGATTTTCCGTGGTGGTGAGTGAAGTTCACGAACTGCTTATATTCTTCTGTACCTTTTACCTTTACCCATAGGGTGATGATGACCCACATCTAGTACCGGTATAGTGTTCCTTGTGCCCCCCCCCCAAGAGTTTTTACCCCAAACATGACGTCGAGACATTTAGCCATTTTTGTGGGGCACAGGCATTTGACATAGATTTGTTGCAACCTAATATAGGATTTAGTTAGTAGTCTTTTTGTATTAATTCATTTTTTTTAAATTTCAGATTTCTTGTTGACCCCTTGACAGACTGTAATGAATCTGCCCAGAAGGCATTCTCAGTGTCGTTTGCTATTAACATGATTGGTTAATCACAAATATAAATTATCAGAGTATACTAATTCTCATTGTTAACCCTATATTTCTAATGTCCAGGAGTGGGTGTGGCCTATTGGGTTTTTCCTGCGTGCCAAACTGAAAACTGCCAAGCTGTTGGAGTCAAAGCGAGCGGGAGTATTCGCCGAAACAGTGAACTTTGTCAAATCGACACTGTCTGCCCATCACCAGCACATCTTTTACAGCGAGTGGCGTGGCCTGCCGGAGCTCACCAACGAAAACGGCGCGGTAATACTAGCTTCGTTTCTAGTTGTAAGAGTTGTTAAGTAAATAAATAAGTAACAAAAGTCCCAAAATGACATTAACGACATTGTTGCTTCTTGGGCATGGCAGGGGATTATGGAGACTGAAAGCAAGTAGCATCTGAAAGATGCCCATAAAATTCGATTATAATATGCACACTTGTATAATATGCACCCTGACTTTGAGGGGAAAATCGTGGGAAAGTTAAGTTGATTTGTATAATACGCACCCGTTCTACACAACTGGTTTAAATTTATTTACACACGCTACGTCACTAGGCACATTCAAGCGGCTGCTTGATGAACATCATCCATCGCTGTTGCAGCATTTCACGAGTCTAGTGCTGTTATACAAGACTGGACTTACTTACTTTCTTAGAGACGTTTTTACTTGGTCCGTTCCGGTGTTATGCAGATCTGTTATGGTGAGCCGGCACGTTGTTTGTTTATGTTTATGTGTAATAAAAAGCGTATATTTGGTACCCTAATGATTGTTTGGCGAGAATAATCGTTTATATATGGCTGAATACAGATATATTACGCATCAAAACTGTTTTGGATTATAATGGTTTTTTTAGTTTACATGTGTAATACGCACCCTGACTAGCGGCCTCTACTTTTGATATAAACTGTGCATATTATAACTGAGTTTTTACGGTACTTGCCAAACGGTATCGCGATTACGGTACCTACTCATCTTGGTGGTTTTCTTCTTTGCCTTTCAACTTCTGCAGTAGTGTAGGCTGTGGATAAGAGCATGCCACACTACAAGATCTTGAGCCTTTTTTTCTAGGGCTGCAGTGCGATTAAAATTTTTAATCGCGATTAATCGCGCGATTAAAAAAATTAATCGCGATTAATCTCATCGCAAAGTAAAAACCAGACAATATGTATCAATTATCATCCAAAGCACAGTACATTTCACTCAAAAGTCGCAACCTAATTCTCAAATGCAATCTAATGCTGGCTTTGAGGTTACTGTCATTA
>Ga0126335_1001096_pt1 | contig 14565 bp, 10 predicted proteins | sample OlaspJWI45metaG_FD_108409 | JGI IMG/M metagenome (GOLD analysis project Ga0126335, IMG submission 108409) | Marine gutless worms symbiont microbial communities from Oahu, Hawaii - Olavius sp. 1 OAHU.JWI-45 metaG | ecosystem: Host-associated > Annelida > Digestive system > Unclassified | place... | reverse complement strand
TTGTGTTCAGCATAACTGCCACATTTCTTCACGGTAACTATCCGTTCTTTCTGCAGAACAGTTAACGTTTTAGACTGGGAAAACACTCACCATCTTCTGCTACAATAACTGTTATCTCACTAATGAAAAAGTTTTCTTAGCCAATTCATAAAACATGTAGCTGACTTTGAACCGGAACTGATTATTAACTAACTGGTTAACTTATGTTGAGTTAACTATGTGAATTAAATTCTTAAAATAGTTAACAGCCCTAAAACACATCAGATATATTAATTTCTAACTACAACAAATAACGTTCTGAAACCAACACAAAACAGAAATTCCGCTCACAGCCTGAGACAGAGCACAGTTGAAACGCTCCATGAGAATGCCAACAAAATGTCAAAACAACAGACTTAAGTAGAAACTGATTATGTACAATATAAATATAACGCACTTGTGAACAAATGAATGTGCATTATGAGACGTTGCAAGCACCACTCAGCAATCCGCAAATCCCAGCAATAGACTTCTCTCTAACTACACAATGTAGGTTAAATTAAGTAGTCATGTTGATAATGGACTAGCTTACTCAAGCAAAACTTGTGCACAATTCAGTATCAAACCATTTGATCCAGTGTGCTACCACCTTCGGCAAATAGTAAGCTCATAATCAAAAAGCTTGTCTTATGTCTAATTATGACATCACAAATACGGTAAGGTGAATATCATCACAGGGTCCTCAGTACTCCGCACTGTCTCAGGTAGTGTGTCGAGAATCCACTCCCACAGTGGCACCACATATATGCTGTTTCTGCATATACGTGGCGCCACTGTGCGAGTGTTTTTGGAAAATTGGCATTTTTGGACTTTTTTTTTTACAAATTTTGCCACATTAAAAACTTTTCCCAAAAATCTAAGTGTGTGCATCATCCTCGCACTAGACGTCACCTTTGTGCCAAAAAAATTAGATGTCCTTCGGTCTTCTCAGTCTTGAAATATCGCTTGGAGAAAAAAACAGTCATCCACCAATCCAGCTTATTTCGCCATCTGTGAACCTCAGTGCAGTGCATGAGGAAAATACCAAAGAAAAAAACAAATCAAATAACGAAGGGTGGTAGCTGGTAGTAACATAACTGACTACATAATTTGTACAAAGGCAAACAAGGATGCAATAAGTTAAAACAGACGCGGAATGATCCTGATCAAGCAGGGTCACAGCAATTTCACAACAATGCCCCGGAAACCAGATTTCATCAACTGTTATTTCTTCAGAGCTGCCTCTTTAATGCTGTGAACAGAATTCTGCAGGGTAACTAGCAGGCGGTCATGGTCACGGCCTCCACTCGCTCGAAGACCGTCGGCAACCTTCTCCAGAGTTGCAAGAATTTCACGGAATTGGAATTTGGCATGCGGAGGAAGTGACTCTACGTAGCCGGAACATACGCGATGAAGTGACTGCACGTCGTCGGACAGCGGCTGCAGTAATGTTGATAGTGGAGACTTTGTCTTGAGTTGGGAGACACGATCTGAAAGACTTTGGACAAGGCTCAAAACATTCTCCTTTGTGCAGTCTGCATCGTCGCCGGATGCTTCTTTATCAGCCGGCGTCGTCAAACCTCCACCACGATGCAGTAATGACGACTGAGCAACCAGCTGTTGTGGCGATGAAATCACTGACTGAGTCTGACTCTGAAGCTGTGGCTTGAAAGCAGGCAAAACTGGTTTTGCACCAGGTAGCAGGTTAGGCTTTGCAGCTTCAACTTTTGACTGTCGGTTTTTAACCTTTGTGCCCGGAGAAGCATCACCAACGGATGCTTCTTGTTTCTTTACTGAATCGGATTTCTTGGCTGCTGAAACAGCATTGTGAAATGGAGAGTCTGAGCTTAAAAACATACTTTGAACTGCATTTACTTTTCGCGACTTATCTGCTGATTTGGATTTACTTTCTCGTAAAGCAGCATTACCACTTTTCTGAGAATCTTCAACAACGTCCGTACTCTGTTTGGTACCAGACAGCAATTCAGATTTTGGCACAAAGCTATCAGATGCATGCCTACCAAGGGGTTTAGCATCACCTAAAGACGTGTTCGGGTTTTTATCGTCTTTAGTTTTTTTTGTCAATTTCCACCTAGATTTCTCTGTTTTGGTAGCTGTATGGGAAGCTTCCGTGGTTGGAGATTCGGCTGTAGCAAACGTGTTGGCAGCTGAGACTCGAAGGATGGCTGACGGCTTTATATTGTGTTCCTCAGCACTCTGCTCATGCAGTGTACTACTGTCAGAACTGAGTCTATCTTGCAAAGTGTTATCGCTACCTGCCGACAGCATGCCCGCCTCTTGACACGATGCACGTTTGGCCCATTTACTTGGCTTCAGCTGCCAACTGCCAAACTTATCACAGTTGTTATCATCAGAAGCTCGGAGACATCGTTCGACACCCGCCTGCCATTCTTCCACCTTACGACGTACTTCTGGCGTTGGCATATGTAGAACATCAGACACGGGACCGGAACTGTCCAACTTAGCCACATCAGTTGACGCCATGCACACATCTGTACCGGTACGAGTAGATTCTGCTGACCGTTCAAGCGAGTCAAGAAAAGATGCAGATGCAGTACCACCTGAACGCGGTACCGTACTGTAGCCGCTAACCACAGCACGTGGCTTCCGGTCAGAGTAAAATCCAGCTTTTGGCGATGAATGACCGGAATCAAAATTGTCGTCGGTAATTTCGCAGGATGATGTCGGAGCTGCCTTGCGTGGTTGTGAACTGGTCTTCTTCAGACCCTGTCGCAGCTGGTTCAGCACATTCTGGTCGGCAATCACACCACCGTGCTGGTGATGGCTGGTCACACGAGTGAATCGCGGCAATGTGTTCACGCCACTGCTGACATTAACAAGAAGTGAAGGCGGAGGCGGTGGAAGAGACGCATCAGATGCATCTGTATCGGGCGTCTTCTGTTCTCCGGAGCTGCAACCGGTGGACTGTAGGTCGGCTGCAGGGCCTGACCTCGCATGCTCCAAAATGCGTTCGAGACTACCGTTACGTGATTGACTTGCAGGCGTTGATGAGAGTAAGTCGTCAGTGCTGCTGTGAATAGATCGGTTTTGGTGATCGCTTAGCGAGTCGGCACCAGTCGCTATAGACAGATCAATCGAATCTGTCATACTTGTTGCCATGATGCCGACAGCGTCATCAGCACCGGGCGAGAGGTGTGAAGACAGCGATCGTTGTTGTGGAACGGGAACAGCCTGGTCGCGGAACGAGCTCGTCCGTTTCGGCGGCAATGGTGCTCGCTTGTGGTTTGCTTTCTGCGCAAGGCACTGAGCCGCCTCAGTCAGTGTGGCATCAGTGTCAAATGCAATATGACGTTTTGTCATAGGAGGCGTTATCACAGCTACAAACAAGTACACAGATTTCTTTCATCATCCACACATTCACTACTTACAAACACAATATTAAAATAGCAACACATTACTGCCAGTTTTGCTGCATTTGATCAACGACAGCATGTGCCTTAGGTATCTACTAAAGGTACATTTGTTTGACTTAGGCTAAAACTTACACTTTGAAGGTGCATCCTTTGATGCTGTAATGCTGTCAACTGTGTGAGGGGAATGGAATGTACCTATTTTTATCTCATTTTACCTAGCTTGGAGAGAAATTCCGAACAAGGATGCAGACCAAACATAGCTGAAATAGTTTCTGCTGCTACACTAGTCAATATTTTCCATTTAACATTTTATGGCCATGTGGACAATAAATTTTTAAAAATCAATTAAGTAGATTTCCAGTCATAATTTTAAACAAATTATACTGTCAATCACCGCAACACAAGACTTTAGAGCACAAAGAGCACAAATAGCATTAAAATCAAAAAGCCATACTCTAACAGCCCTGCTAATAAATACTTCCAACAAAAGCGAGTGCTAAATTAATGACCTGTAGGAAGGAGACTAGAATTGACGGCAGTTTCAGGCAGTGATAAAACTTTGACTTGCTGACACTCGTTAGGCCTATCAAACTCTGCAACAGCAATACACAACAAACAGGTTTTCCACATTCATCGAAGCCCATAAGCTCAGATAGTTCAATACAGTACTCAATAACACATTTACCACCACAATAAGTTTCATTTCTAAGGAAGTCATGCACCGCTATGCTTCAGTACCAAAACACACAATAACAACAACACGAAAGACACAGAGCACAAATCCAACAACAATGCACCAGTGGAGTACCTTCGCCGACGCTGGACGTATGGATCATATTATCAAGTGCAATGTGAATCTCTCTAAACGTTGGCCGATCCACTGGATCCCACTGCCAGCCTGTAACAGTCAACAGCACTCGTTTCACCCCCGCCAACTGTAATAGAGCTCATACACTTTGCAATGCTTTGAGCCAGTGATGGTTCAAGCAAAAGAATACCAGAAACCAACATGGGCAGAATAGTCAGCTATTAACAGGACGTTTAACTGACTATGTCAGCAGATATGGTGGCAAAATATACCGTCGCATCACTAATTAAAATACTGTGTCCCTATTGGTCCAACTTCAGTCATGTGACGTTAGATATAACTGGCTATCTCACTCGCTGTGGCACGATCACTGGACATAATTATAAAATGTTGGTAAAAATGTAACGCAATTTTTCTCATGTTAAGCAATGAGATGATATGTGGGCAGATATGGTGTAAAATCACTTGCTTGTCGTTTTCGTTTTTCTTCAAAGCATATGAAAAGTTGCCGATAAAAATACTATTCATTTTTATAAAAATTATGACCAAAATATGAAAATATTATGTTAGCACAGCATTGAAAGTATCTTACATACTTTCAATGCTGTGCTGTGTTTACGTTTATACCTAGAATGTAACGTCTTACGTAAGGTCGTGTTTGTAATATTTATTCATATTTTTTCATGATAAAAGTTACTTTTAATAGAATTTAGGAAAAAAAGCCTTTTATGTTACTGAAATTAATGTCAAAGCATAATGTGAACAACCAGTAACAAACTATATTGGCGGTTCTGTGTTAGACGGCTAACGTAACAGGTTTGCTGAAACTTCTGAAATTAAAATACTTTTTTAGATTTTACTTCGTGATATGACAAAACAGATGAAGCACGATGGTGACATGACACATGCTAATATATGTGTCCTCAGTTGAAATGTCAACACTCTGGCTCCACCCTCATGTAACACTTCAACTTCGGGACATATATATTAGCACGTCTAATGGCCATAAAACGTACACAGAGACGCAGACAATCAGCAAAAAGAACAGTATCTGCAAGTCTGTTCACTGACTCAATTTAACAAACGCAGTACGCCGACAAAGTAATTTTAACAAAAAATTGAATGTGTTACGTAATGTTATTCCATATTTTATGCTTATGCAGCAAGACTTGAGATGCTGAATAGTTAAAATTGAATACTGTAAAAATACAAAGATGTTTAAAGTAGGCACGAGACACATACACTGCCTCATGAGCTGGTAGACATTGTATGGGCAGCATGCAGGACAGTCCATACGGTATCCTCGCTCCAACAAATGGTAGACTTCAGTCAGATCAACGCCGGGGTACGGAGACAGGCCATATGTTGCCAGCTCCCATAACAGTACACCAAATGCTGTACAGACAGTATACACTACACAGTGCGCAAGCAGAATAAAGTGCTTCGTGAACTAGGAACTAGAGCTGCACCGAATAGGGGGTCTTGACATTTCGGCTAAATACGAATAATAAAAAATTATTGTTCGACCGAATACGAATAAACTACGAATAGTTGCATTGAACTTCAAAGCAATGTCATTGTCATTCATCACCATTAACGTTAACATCATTATACTAGATATTCATTCACATTCAGCGTCATCAGTTCATTAGTATAAGTCTAAAATATATATGCAGTCACAAAGTCATTAAACTCACTAAAAACTAATTTCAAGTCAAGTGAAAAACAGTCAGTTTTGTACTCATAATGCACCCAGATAATTTTTGGTTTCAGACTCCGTAGGCTATATATCACCGGCCTACGTCAGAAACGAATGAATGACTATTCGTATTTGGTCTACTTTTAGCAGTGTTATTCGGCCAAATACGAATACCCTATTTGGCCTGAGATAACACAGTAATTTCTGTATATCTGTATGATAAATAGAAAACCACTGCCCAAACAGTATACAATTTACATGAAATTCTCATTAAAATACTGCACCGACATACCCCAGACGTCAGACTTGGTTGAGAACCTATTGAACGCCAAGCCTTCGGGAGCCGTCCACTTGATGGGAAATTTAGCACCAGCATGAGCAGTGTATGTGTCGTCTTTCATCAGCCGAGCAAGACCAAAGTCGGCGACTTTCACTAGATGGTTGTTACCTACCAGACAGTTTCTAGCCGCCAAGTCTCTACAACAAGAATATGATCAATGACAGTCCTCAGTCCTTCTACATACCAGTACGGATTATCACTTGGATTTTTGACTGATGCCTTTTCGTTATCAGTACCAGTGTATTATAAGCCACAGACCACTTGGCTCATTGTGCACTCTGCTGCGTTCCAGATTCAATCTTCCTTTAGCAGAATATAAAATCAATTAAGACTATGCAGCAGATTGCCTTTAACACTCCACAACAAACAATACTTCCATTCTTAAGATGTAACGGGAAGTCATACAGGCCAAAGCAACATCACTGCACCATATGTCAATGTGTCACATATAACATCATCTAAAAACGCTTATAAATAGTAACTTTAAAAAACTGTGCACTGTCTCTGAGCAAGTGGCTACAAAAATTATAGTACGTCGGCCAAAAAACGGACCAATATTGACTGTGAATAATTTTCACTATAGATGACATACTATAGATCAAATGGTACTATTGTTTGCGGGAAAATAATGGCTGCTTTACGAATTGGTAATTTTCGTTGTGTTTCGTTTATTAAATATTCTTTGCTTGCTCAATGACGTCGCAAAGTCCAGTTTCTGACTGACCGTCCAATGCAGATACCTGAAAGAGACTTGCTGTTTGTCAGCATCTGAAAAAATGGCTAACAAAATAAAATCTAGATCCTATCTGGTTTGTGGATGAAAAATGTTCACCATCCAGATGCCTGCAAATTCAGAGAATGATCTTGTGTACACAAGTGTGAGTGCAAAGAAGGGGGTGACAGACAAACATTTGTTGAAGGGCAGAAAGCATATTTCACATAGCATGATTGACGGTATCAGCTGCTGTATCAAAACTTGGAAAATTTCAGTCGTTTTCATACACCCATAAGAAAAAATAAACAGTGTATTATTGTGAAAATGTCCTCCAAAGTTTACTGCCAGACATTCACTACAGCCATATCATTTTCCAACAGGATGGGGCACCAGCACATCACTGATGTCACGGCACTGGACTGTTAAACCTAAAGCTGCACAAAGAATCTTTAAATTTAGTGAAATTTAAAGCACCAGTTGTACCCTAGATAAGGCACTGAATAATCTGGTGTGTAGAACGTATTTCTATGTCATCATATACAGGAGCTACAAAACTTTCAAAATTTGTCCGTTTTTTTGGCCAACTCTGTACAAATATCTGTTCAAGTCAGAATGAAAATAAAAGTGCAGGTATAATGATATGCAGTGTACAGAGGGATAATTTAGTAAATAGACTGTCTTCTTAATTCGAAGCAGCATTTGGTTCAATTCTGCCGTCACACCCACCCAAGCCACATGCCCAAACAACAATAAAAGAACCACAACAATGCAAATGCTGATATACCGGTGAATGAAGCACTTTGCCTCCAAGTACGCCATTCCGGAAGCTATCTGTGTGGCCATGTAGAACAGGACGGTCGGACCAAGTTCATCGCGGCTGCCGTCACGCAGGTAGTCCAGCAGATTGCCGCGACTCATGAACTCGGTCACGATGTAGAACGGCGGCTCTCTGGTGCACACACCTACATGCACCAATGACATATGCTAGTCACAACTGTCAAGCGCTGTCCTGTAAGTGTCATCTCAACACAACTTTACCACACAGTAAACATGCCATTCAGTAAAATTTCTTCAATTAGCTGTAGGCCTAACAATATTTTTGTACGAAACATAATTTTGATTTTACTTTTGCTGCCCAACCTTAGAGAGGAAAGGAGACCTTAGAAATAGGTAACAGTAACCAAATTCTTAAAGTTTTTCTTAAAACGGCATTCGCTCTTTAGTCTTTATTAAGTAAGGTTGGGTGTACAGCCTTCAGTTTATCTTGTTCTATTTAGCAAAATCAATCTTCGTTTTTATTCTGTCCTCGTTCTACAAATAATCTTCGTTCTCATTTCTGTTCCAATTACTTTCATTTCTACTTGCTGAAATGATATTTCTACGGACCTGATGCTCTTTCTGATCAAACAGTATAAAAGCACAGAAAGCTAGAGTGACCAACTTGTCACCAGTACAGTATTTGTATTTCTTATGCTCAGTTGGTAACAACAGCACTCAGTGATCAACTTACCCAGTAGTTGGACCAGGTTAGCGTGTTTCATCTCTTTCATTATTGCAGCTTCCTCAAGGAAGTCATTCAAATCCATAGTGTCTTCCTGCAACAGACCACCGAATCAGTGACAAATATGCATTTGCCATCAAAAGTCACTATCGTGGTGATAGGCTTCTCGCCTTGCCTTGCTTACTGTGCTATTTTACATGTCCAGTGACGTCTTGCTTTGCATATTTGCATATGTATTCGTACCAGTCATTGATTGTGGTTGTGTATGCACAGACTGCATGCTGCAGCTGCACTCATGCAGCCTGCTGCGTCGCTGCCGAGCCGACCCAGTTTCCCGGCCATGTTGACCCAGTTTCATCTGTTTCCTACCATATGACTAGAAGTCACGTGACTGCTGCTGTGTTTCAAACTCGGGCACTGTTTTGCGACATTTTCACGTTAAATTTTGTTGAGTGCTGGTCGACAGTGCTGTGAATCTTGGAGAGATGCCAAGCTCGGAGTTTGTGCAGTGTGCGATGTGGGTGAAACGACTGGCGAAGACCGCTGAGTCGATCTACTGTGCTACTCGCCACACTGTGACACTGCCATGAGCTGTCTGACGACGACATGCTGACCAAATTCAGTTCAAGTCCTGACTGCTATAATGACTGACACCGGTGTCACTGACTGCCGCCCGTCCTACGATGCCAGCAGTCCGTTCCGTCGGTGTCGTCTACTATTCAGTTGCCACAACGCGTCTGCTGCTCAGCACTTGCTGCTAGCTACGTCTTTTTGGTGACATTCTCGATTCTATACTATGTTACAGATTCCTTTCCCCCCACTTTACCTCTTAGTATTTCCCTAGACACTGTATTGAGCCATAATTACTGTATTACACCTGTTATTAAAGTTATATTCTGGTTTCAAAGCTGTCTGTTGATAAGTCCAAGAATTCCACACAGGCCAACAGCTGAGTAGACCATGAGGGGAGTGGGTGACCGGTAACACTATGAACAAGCAGCCAAAATAATCCGCAGAGGCCACACTAAACCCAAGGGAAAACTGGGACTCCCATCTAATACAATGTTCCTTGGGTCCCAAGAGTCTCCACCCCAAGCAGGACCTCGATCCGTTCAGCCGTGTTTGCACAGCAAAGCCGCATGAAGCGACGTGACAGACGCCCGGGATCATCGATCGCAACAGTCTGCACTTCATGCACTTGATGCGGCCTAACAGTATGCAGTACACTCACAGAGCACTCAACAGACATTTGACTGTTGAGAAGATCCGAACAGATCCACAGTGTCCATCTTGTGGAAAAGAGGAAGAAATCTCTTATCACTTCCTAGGGAAATGTCAAGCCAACAATCCAACACGCTGGCTGGGTATTCCATTATGGGTGCATATGGAGCCCGAGGTGCTAAGTAAGGTGAAACCAACAACTCTTCTACAGTTCACAAGTAAGAGGTACCTATAACCTTTGTTGGGGATGTGCATCGTGCAGAACATATGTGGCCTAAATGTCAGGGCTACATGCCCTAAAGATAAACATATATGCAGCATACAATCAAACATTTACATGCAGAGATATGAGTCAACATACCTTGAGAGTTTTCACAGCAACAGTAGTGTTATGTATGAGCCAAACACCCTCGTACACATCACCATACTGACCACTTCCTGTATTCACGACATAACAACGCATCACAGACTGCCAAAACGTGACTTTTATAACTTTTTATAATAGTACGACTGTCGTGCTTTCTACAGAATTCAGTAATCTATCGCAAAAACTTACACAAAACAACATATATACAATGCAAAGAACAGTATGTAGAGAGTATGTAATGGCAGAGTTTAATGTACAACTCAACACATTATAAAATTATTATCGACCATGTTGATTTATCAACTGTAGCAGCTACGACTGCTGGCAGTGTGTACCTTATTTAAACAAGTGTTCAAATTCATATTACTATTAACGTTATCGTAATAAGTGGAAACCAGTTCTGTGCGCACCAAGCTGGTGTTTCATCTGTATTTCCGTTCGCTCAATCTCCCACTTGTCAGGCTCCGGACTGAACCCAAAGATGGTAGGTTTGTCACGTTTGGGCACAGGGTACTGGAGGTTCGTGATGAGACCGGCCGCCTGCTTGGAGTGGTAGTGTACAAGCTCGGCAAGTGTATTGAACTGGTGTTCTGCTGTTATGTACAGCTGAAAACATATACACAACATCAGTCACATCACAGCAAGAGATTACAGCACACAGTACGGCCTAGTCCAAAGCAACAGCAAAAGAGAGAACCCAACTATGTATTGGATAACAACAAACTCATAAGTTTTCTCCATCAAATTTAAAACAGGTACGATAAACACAATAAGCTGACAACTGCATGGAATAAGTTACAGAATACATTTAAGTGATGTCTATGTCTCGGATCTCCGTTGGCCGGTACCCATTTCCCACACATTTACCTCATGGTGAAAATATCTTGTCAAAATCTGAAAAATCTTGTCAAAATCTCTGGGGCCTGCTGCACGAACACTAAGGCACATGGAGCGTTCCAACTGACCCGGTGGAGTGCTCCAAATGTCAATGCAATGCTTTGCTCCAGGTGGAGCACTACATTCAAAACAAAATGGCTATCAACAGAGATAGCAATATTATTTTGTCAATGATTATTACACTCGTTACTGAAAATCAGAGAGACTAGCCTAACTAGAATGTATTTTATGCAAAGATTTCGTTATACTGCCATCTGAAGAATATAAACAAACGTCATGGTGACGTCACTGTCTTGCATAGATCGACGTTTCAGACCGATCTGAAAACTCAGAGTATTCCAGTGGAAGCAAAACGCTGATCCATGGATCACTCCAATATTTATGGAAAGATCCATGGATCAGTTGTTCGTGCAACAGCGCCTGCAGTTTTGGGACATCAAGACCGACAGAATTATGGGCAGACACTATGCACACCCAAAAATAAACATAATGGCTCTAGCATCTATCTGTGTTTTAATATAAAAGCATAATGCCCAGAAGGCAAAATGGTGGACAACATCGTGATTGCAAGTCCGATGCTCTTACCATTACACTTACAAATACCAGAAAAAGTTAAAGGTTTCAACTGAGGACCTGTCCCGCTGCATCTTCATTGATCCGATAGTGGTAGACTCGACCCTCGTAGCGAACAGACACCGACCTCTGTCCAGGGCTACTCTCACTCTCGCGTACCAAGAAGCTGCCGTTTATACCGCTGCTCAGTAGGTACTCGGCGGCACTGCGGGACACCTGGCCATGGTACCAGCTGAACTTGTCAAGGCTGTTGACGGGTGCCACGTAGTTGCTAGGAACCCAGCCAATCAGCTTCGTCCGTTTACTCTCGACATTCGCCCATTCACATGTCTTGTTGTAGTCAAGTATGACCACCTGTTCACCTGAATCACAAACGATGAGAGTAATACAGTCTGCTATACAGATACACATTGACACAGACTAGAAGACGACATTGAAATGTATACACACTTGTCAGTGTTCAGTTCTCATTAAACATTATACACTGATACTATCACTAGACAAAAAATGGTCCACACAAAAGGTGACCTGGAGAGGTCCTAGAACTCTGTTATTTGTGGTAGGTCTGGTCTGGTTCAAGACCACTAGCTAGAAGGTGCCACGTTATGCATCAATGAGTTATTTAATTACTGACACTGAAAACATACCATTATATCGTTATGTATTAGTTAATACAGTAGCATATTGAAGCTCACGGACTCGGAGTCTCGGACCACAAGAAAACTGTACCGGGACAATGGGACACGTCGAATCCAGTCCGGTCTGGAACCAGTTCTAACCCTAATTGTTACATCTACACTGTGTCCCAAAAATTGCATCATTTTGTTGTTTTTGCAATAACTTTGTTAAACCACGTTCTTTTTCAATAATTTTTGGCATGCATATACCTAAACAAGTTTTCTCACATGCATATTACATATTCTTTGTAAAGCAAAAACCGAGTACCAGTTTAAGATTTGTTTTTGTTTTCTTGTTAGCAGACAAACAGGTATGGCTTTAAATAATGAAGATAAAATTTTGATCAAAAACTTATAACTACTTAAGAACTATAGTGCCAGACAGTTAATTAAAGAAATTCCTGAAAAGGGTTGGAAAATGAGAACTTTAAATTATTTCCTGTAGCAGCTGCGTGAATCTGGCAGCACTGGTTAAAAACCTATGAGTGTCATGCAGCAGACGACCACTGACGATGCGATTGGCGAGTGGCATGCTAGGCTGAGGGCATGTGTTTGGGCCAGAGCTGGGCACTTTAAACATCTGCTGTAGCCTCATGCTTTGCAGTCACTGGTTTATGTTTTTCATTTTGGTGTTTCATATGCATGTAAAAAATCTGGCAATAATGATAATTTCATTGCTTACCTGAACGTGACGTTTAATTACAGAAGCTGTTTTCAAGTTTTCGTATTCTACATTTGATAAGGATTGTACAGATACCCTTCGAGACAGATTTATGAATTCACGTCACTTTGTTCCAAATTTATTGAGGTATATGTGCGCCAAAACTGATCTCAATGTCACATCAACAGTTCTGGCAAAGTTATTGCAAAAACAGAATGGTGCAATTTTTTGGGGACATAGTGTAGAAGCTAGAATATGTACTGGCAAAAATAGCATTTTAATTTGCAATCCAAGTTCACAACAGATGCAGTTCAGTTGTGCAATATGTCAGAAGCTAATAGCAGAGCACTAATCACCAGCACTTAACGATCAAAGAATCTGACAGTGATGCATAAGCACAAAACCATCCACCGTTAGAAGTTGCAACTTCCTCAAAGTGCAACCAAGTCAACAGTGACTAGTAAATTAAACAGTGCCTACAACAAGATGCATGAACGATACTCGCATACCTAAGCAGTCGTTTTATGGACAGCTACTTTATAGCTCCCGGCATCAGGGTAGACAGTATAAACAATACAAGGACTGTATGGAGGACACACTAAAGCAGTGTGATATCACACCTGCTCAACTGGAAATACAAGCAAGCGACAGAACAGATTGGTGATCCATGTGTAAATCAGCAGTACAAGACTTCAAAGCATGTCATGTCACGAGTTGGAAGCAAAGCATGATCTGCGAAAATCTGGGCCACCATCTACCAGCAACTTTCAGTGTCAGATCTGCCAACAGATGTGTCGTTCACACATTGGACTCCTTGTCCACATCACATCCCACTCGTGATGATGAGATCCGTTGTGTCGACAGCTCAGTCCATTACAACAAGATGCAATACTCTGCTTTCAGCTATCCACAGCAACAATGCACATTCTCCTCAATCCATCCCTGTGTATAATATAAATACAGACCTACTGCATACATAAACTGTGCAAAAACGAATGAGCAGTGAGAAATGTCTTACCTTTAGCAAGACTGAGCTGATTTTCGCCACCAGACTGAAAGTCGTACAATGCCACAAACAGATTGGGATCATCTGGTTCCGACGCTGCACTAAGCAGGTTCTCCCTTGAAGTCCATCTCTGCCCACAGATGTCGAATGACTCCAGTCGGTTCTGCTGGACAGGCTCTATGATACAGCATACAGCAGCATCTTCAACGTGCAACAACTGCCAAACACCAGCGGACAGTTTCAACTGTTGCATAATACATATGCAACAAGTTTATGAAGCAAAATGCTCCGTTACCAGTATTATTCAATACTGCTCGCTTGTACTTGTTAGCAATAAACAACACATACACAGAATTTATGATAATCATAGTTGTAAGCAATTCAACCATACAGTTAGCAGTTAGTTTTAAGTGGGCTAAAGCTTATCATTACAGACAGTGACAGACAACACCGGAAGCCGTTGTGGCATGTTTGCAAAATTTTCTGTTGCCATCTACAAGAACTGACTAAGTGAAATGAGTTGCTATGACTGCTAATATACAAACTTTATTTCGCCAGAATGGCGTGAGTGAGTGAGCAGAGGTTTAACGTCCCACTCGACACTTTATAGGTCATTTCGGGGACGATTTTTAAAGGCCAGATGACCCAACCAACAGCGTCAAAGCACTGAAGGAAGCCAGTTGGCCA
>Ga0126335_1001095_pt1 | contig 14573 bp, 14 predicted proteins | sample OlaspJWI45metaG_FD_108409 | JGI IMG/M metagenome (GOLD analysis project Ga0126335, IMG submission 108409) | Marine gutless worms symbiont microbial communities from Oahu, Hawaii - Olavius sp. 1 OAHU.JWI-45 metaG | ecosystem: Host-associated > Annelida > Digestive system > Unclassified | place... | reverse complement strand
CAACTGGCTTCCTTCAGTGCTTTGACGCTGTTGGTTGGGTCATCTGGCCTGTAAAAATCGTCCCCGAAATGACCTATAAAGTGTCGAGTGGGACGTTAAACCTCTGCTCACTCACTCACTACTAGCTAGCAGTCAGTCGCGTCGCAGACAATCGTGCTAGTGAATCATGTTTTGTAAACGGGTAATTAGATGTCGGTGACGAATCGCTTTCATTACGAACTGCACAGCAATAACGGTACCCATGGCTTGCCATATCAGTATGAGTCACTGGCGAACGCTTCTGTTGCGTCACTGATGACACAAAGAGTTCTTTTTTAGCAGCCGCTGAAGCCTATCAGTCGTTGTTCTGAGCACTGACGCTAGCCGAGTGGCCAGTGACTAACCCGCCACCCCTCATCGCCAGAGTTAGCCACACGCAGGAGCCACGGCGAGCACGATGAGTAATCGCTCAGCAGCAGCAGCAGCAGCAGCCGGCAGCCCTCGCAGAGCCTGCAGTGTGGCTTATGGGATGCCAGCGACTGAACAAAGACCAGGTCACCACTCACTCAGTCGCTCGCTGAATATCTAACGATGGAACGAGGAGCAGCATTCTGTTCGTTGTTTTGTCTTCAAACGGTTAACATCGACATACTGCGGTGAATGATCAGTTGGTCTCAACAGCTCATGTTTGGTTTCACACTGACGGTGTTGTCCGCTGTCAACAGCCAGTCTAGGCTGATGTTACCGGTATGACTACAGTATGTATCTTTCGTAACGGTATAAAAAGAATTCAAGAAAGAAGATTTCGCGACAGGCAGCAATTATGTTATTATAGAATGGATTTAGAACAAACAGGGCATAATAAAATCAACTCGAATGAACAAAACTAGAAGTATAAGTAATTGCGCAATTGACTTCCTGGTTGTGAAATACAGTATGTGTTGGACGTCGATGACTGTCGACAGCGGCAAGATAGATGCGAACTACACAATATTTCGCTATGACTTACTTATATAGTTGTCATTATACATGTACTTTGTACTGCGATGATTTGTACTACATAAAAGACCATGAGATCTAAGTATTTGAAAAATCGGTAGGATTCGATTCTTTTCACACTGCATTGTTGCACTGGATTGAAGAAAAGGGGACAAGTGTTGATGTTTTTACAATGATTTTCGTCATGACGAAATAAGCTGAATAATAATAGTAATTACAAACGTGGAGTGACATGTATAAAATGATGCGTTGTGCGAATTGAGCCGAGCTAAGCGTGAGTAAGCGCAGCTAAGCGGCGTCCGCACTCCGTTGTTCATTGTTCTCGTGTCGTATTGATTTTTCGTTGAAGCACGCACGCACATTTACACGCACGGGCAGCGCCACCCTGACGGGCAATGGCCAGACGGACAGGCAGACCGACTGGCGGTCTTTGTCATCTTTGTTTCGCATTGTGGGTCGCTGCGCCTAGAACGCCAATCTCACGCTTGAGTACGCTGCCTGCCAATATCATCTACGCTTTGGATTTCGGTTTTGACTGACAAAAATTAAATTATCTGATGGGAATCATGTCGGCTTTTATTTTTTTATATTCATTTATTTTATATGTTAATTCTTGTACAGTATATTCTGATCCCAGAATCGTTATCGTTATCGTTACTCGGTTCATTGCAGTGTCTCAGTTCTACAGGTACAGTATAGATGTGCTGTGAAGACTGAAGTGCAGGGTTGGAGTGATGAGTGAGTCGAAGTGCTCAAGTGAGGTCAGTGCTGCTGTGCTGACGCTAGTCATCGGCGCTGATCTCATTTGAAGGCGTCGCTCGCTGAGTCGTCGCTATACGCCAGTTGGCGCCACCAGACACCCGACATAGGTGGTGTCGGCAGCAAGAACTTGTATTTCAAAGCTGACATACGGTAAATTCATCAACATAACGTGACGGCCGACCAACAGACGCATCTGCAAGATATCTACGTGTAGTTAGCCGTGGTAGGATAAACTGGATGATGCAATGTTCTCTCTGAACGGTAAAATGAGATGGTAGCGTATAGGCTACATAATTATTAGCGTAGGCTGCGTTATTTTATTTCGTACAACTAAATAACAAAACAAGAGTGCCTTTTTATTTAAAGGCGGACTCTCCACGGTTTGGCTTTTTTGCTGCCATGACCTTGACCAATGACCTTGCTATACGAACTTTGACCCGTCCGTACTCTCTGCAGCTGCATATATTTACCAAAAAGAAAGTTTCTGTATCAAGGATTTCGAAAGTTATCGTATGACGAAAGTACACTATGTGTCAAAAAACGTCCCGCGTGTTATTGGCTATAACGTTGTCAAAACTTATCCGATTTTTCAAAATTCTTTCACTGCTACAAAAGTGTATTAATATTTCCCACCACACCTTAAGTATGTTGTTGCATTACCTTGGGAAGTCAAAAGTGCAAATTTGTTATAGAAATGAGACATTATGGCTGAAGCTCGACCGACGTGTGCAGCTAGAAAACATGAGCGCTGTTGTAGCGTCTGATGTCGCGGCGGAACAGTCGCGAACGTGTTGATAAACCAGTCAGTAGACGGGCGAGCGGCTCAGGCGGCTCAGTAACAGTCCACGGCTTTATTTTCCCGTCGCCGCAGTATGCACCGAACCTAGGATTGCCAGACTCCTTGTAAAGACGTTCGCCAATGAAAAACTTTGCTGACACAAAGCGGCAGACTGTTTACTGTAATGATAACAGTATAATATTTCTTGGGCGCGAAGCGTATCCCTCATCTCACTCGGATTAGCGACAGCTGTAAAGTCATATATCACTACCGACTGCACCGGCGGTGTCGTTCGCCCGTGTTCAGCAGATTCCGTTATCTTCGTGTGTTATTGGGCAGTGGAAAACCGCGGACTATACAGCCGTATCAGACGTCGCTGAAACAGCGATGGTGTAGTAATAAAGAAAATGAACAAACGGCGCACGTCGTCGTCGTATGACGTCGTTCTTCCCGCCCTGTCAGATGTCTACCGCACGTTGACAGCAGGCGGTGTCGACCAATCATGGATTTTAGAGGCGCAGAAAGTCTTCTTTTGTATTACAGATACTGTCATACCAGTTGCTCACATGTCCATAGTTTGCCCGTTCACGTGATCAAACACATGTCAACTGTATTGTCAGTTATGCTATGGTTAATGCCACGACATGCGTTCAGGAAGCGCTACTTCAATTCGTTAACGTTAAACGACAAACTCGCTGATGGATGATGTCCTACATCGTGCAGTAGACCAGAATGAGGTCGGAGCTGCTCGATGGATTGGCTACAGATCTGGTCCGGTGGAAGAGGTATTGCCTAGTTGAAAAGTCGTACAGTGTGACATGCCCAGTGTGCAAGGCGCTGTTAACTTATAGGCTTGTTTACGTATAACTATATGCTTTTTCAAAGAATATTTAATAGGAATCAAAAACTGACGTAATAAGTAAGTAAGTAAGCGAGTTACATTAAATAAATGCATGTAAAAACCAGTGCATTTTGTTTGCATTTTTCTCGTTATTTGCAGCAAATTTGAACGTTTAACTTCCCAATGCAGTGCAACATACTTAAGATGTGGTAGAAGAAATTAATATGTTTTTGTAGAAAATTTCATAAGACATCCAGTACTGAAAGAATTTTGAAAATCGGATGTTTTGACAAAGTTATATCTAACAACATGCGGGACGTTTGTTTGAGACACAGTGCACACTGTCCCAAAAAATTGCACCATTTTGTTTTTGCAATAACTTTGCCAAAGCTTTTGACATTGAGACAAATTTTGGCACACATATACCTCAATAAATTTGAAACAAAGCGACGTGAACTCATGAATCTCTCTCGAAGGGTATCTATACAATGCCTTATCAAACGTAGAATACGAAAACTTCTAAACAACATCCGTTAAACGTCACGTTCAGGTAAGCAATGAAATCATCATTACTGCCATTTTTATACATGCGTATAATACACCAAAATGAAAAAAACATAAACCAGCGACTGCAAAACATTAGGCTGCAGCAGATGTTGAAAGTGCCCGCCTCTGGCCCGAACACACGCCCTCAGCCTAGCACGCCACTCGTCAATCGCATCATCAACGATCGTCTGCTGCAAACTACTCCCAGGTTTTCGACTGGTGCTGCCAGATTCACACTTCTTCTTCAGGAAATAATTTAAAGTTCTTAGTTTCCAACCCTTTTCAGAAACTAATTAACTTTCTGGCACTATATAGTTATTAAATATGTACAAGTTTCTGATCAAAATCTTTGCTTCAATATTCAAAACCATAGCTGTTCGTCTGCTAACAAGTAAACAAAAACAAATCTTAAGATGGTACTCGGTTTCCTGATTTACAAAGAATATGGAAATGCATGTGACAGAAAATTTACTCAGGTATATGAACGCCAAAAATTATTGAAAAAGAACTTGGTTTAACAAAGTTATTGCAAAAACAAAATGGTACAATTTTCTAGGGACGGTGTATATGTAGAATGCCTAGAGACCAATGCGACCAAACTCACAACGACGCCGCTACGCCGTAGTAGTATATCCCGGAAACGAAAAACAGTTCTAAACAAGTGGTTAAAGAAATTTGGCAACGGCTACATCGAAGCCCGTCATCTTCCGTGGGGGATGGAGACACATCGATTACAGCGTTTCATGGTTCCCCAGGAGTCTTTACCTCAAACATGACGTTGATCCCTTCAGCCGTTTGCCTGCCAGCCCGCGCAACACAGACAGACTGACAGACCCCGGGATCATCGATCGCAATAGTCCGCATTTCATGTATTCGATGTGGCCTAATAATAACAATATGGCTTATTTTCGAGATGTTTGGGTTAAGTTATCATCTGTATGATACGTTCAGTGTCCCAAAATACCATGGTTTGACAACCATGGTCGAACCATGGTACTTTGAAACATTGAAAGTACCATGCAGCCAAGATATCTTTAAGAAATGGCAATACAAATAATTACAAATAGTTGGATTGGTGGAACGTGGAAGCTCTGCGAGTTTACGGGATAGGACAATTATTGTGGATTGCAGAATCAATTAATTAGAACTCGGTACAGTAAATATTACAACCTAAGATGGTCTAATTTCTAAAGTTTGCCCCTGTTTTTGTTCTGCACAAGGTTAACATGTGCATGTACCTGTAGTATTAAGTTTGTGCAGCTTCATATCAGAACTTAACGCGCTTGCCGTACGAAAGTCTCTCTCAACATAAATATAAAACAGAAAATGATAAAGGATTTACAACGAACGTGTAATTCGTCGTGTACATGCTTAGATAAGATATTAACGGTAACGTGAACGCAAGTCAGAACACAAATTGTATTTGTATACAGAATACAAAAAAACACTATGTAAGTATTAAATTACTATAAATAGGTCAGTATTTCTAAAAAAATAGAATATGAAGCTCCATTTAAATTACGAATTTTATTCGTCAGCAGAGCTCGGTGATCAAATTAAGTTAATAGGCTAATCAGTTATTATAATAATTATAATAACTCGCTTATATAATTCCGCGTATGTACTAGGCATATTTAAACAATGGCTTTCGCCAAACCTACACAGCCAGAAACTTGAAAATTGGCATGATGGTAGATACCGTAATGATAGTGGGTGATACCCATTTTAGCGGTCGTGGGGTCGAAGGGAGGGGGTAGGAGGTGCGGGGCGTGCACGAACAAAGCTGCTGGTGGCTTCTCGGTTGCTTTGAGATCATGCACATCACTGACAATAGCAACCACCTATAACAAGGGCAACAGCAGACTAACATCACGGATCAGACGATGCAGCCAGACTCACAAGTCAGTGTACGTTGCGGGTGTCGTGCTGGCGGCGGCAGCAGCTCGTCGTCGAAACTTGTCAACTCGCTTCATCGTCGACGTCGTCAGTTGAGTCTGCGGAGGTCGATGACCGTCAGTGCTCCCCACTGTCACCATGTGATGTTTGATGATGTCGGGAGAATAGTCGTGTCTAACAGCAGCAGCAGCAGCAGCAGTGCATGCAGTGGCAGTGGTAGTAGTAGTAGCAGGGGCAGCAGGAGATGTAGATGGCTTCATCATGTTGTCGTCGTCTGCAGCAAGTAACTGTTTGGCGTTATTGTTCTTTGCAGGCTGTGTTAGTGCGTTATCTCCGTCTATAATTGACTGTCGGCTGCCGCTGTCCAGTGGAGTTTCAATTCGACGTGTCGGCGGTCGTGACGCATTGGTGGTTGACGTCCTGAGAATACTCGCAGGACGGCGGTGAGCGCTGCAGACCAGTGACGACGTCGATTCATTGAAGATATATCGGCCACACTTGGGTGAGTTACAGTGCTCAGCAGCTGATGTCTCGGAAAAACCTCGACAGAACACCGCTGCTCGGTCATGCCGAGCAGCACGTGCTGGTCGCAGTTGTTCGACGTCGTCGTCAAATGATCTCGATCCAGTCAGCAACAGTCGCAGCGTCGCCCTGACTTCACCTGACACGTTACTTACTTCCTGACACAGACCGTCCACCTGGCACCACAGTCCGGCCACGGCGGCCTTCGTCTCTGCCAGTTCTTCGTCCAACACGTCCAGACTCTCTGCAACCAGTCAGAAAGAAACAGATCTCTCTGGAACTTCATTTCTAGTACATCAAACAGTTTGCACATTTACATAACACATTAATTCTAAATGTCAGTCAGTGAGTATCAGAACCAGGAAAACACGCATCTTCAAAACAGTGATAAGTAAATTATATCCTGTAAGATATCGACTAGTACAACAGTTTATATCTCAAAATTTAACTGTAACGTATTTACCTGCACGTATGTAACTTTTATGAACTTTAATGGAATAATTGCATGTTGTCGTACTTCAAACCTTGTGCGTGAGGCTGCGTCGCAGCGTCAGTGACATCGACACTCAGAGATGACGACGACAACGACGATGACCGTGAATGAGTGACATCACGCTTCCGGCTCAGGCTGTCGTCGCTTTCTATGGCGTCGTCAGTGAAGTGGTGTACGCGCGAGTTGATTACGTCACTGACTGGTGTCGTGGCGCCAGCCTGTATGACAATACAGTCACACGCCCTGTACTGTCAGGTTTGCAGTCAACGCGTCCTCAAGTCAGTTCGGGTCGCAGACAAACCATAACCCTGACACTAACTGTCACTTGGGGACGAGTTGGCTATCACCACCACAATATGCAATGGTGAACGTGTAAGATAAGACGTGACATGCGTGAGTTTAACGTGCCGTCAAAAGTTGACTAATAATTAACTATCTTGCATGCACAGTTAAGGCCGTTTAACATTACAGCGTAACGACACGACACGACAAGTCCGTTTGCTGTAAATAGCTATACGGAAACATGCATCGCAGGCCTAATAGGCGTTTCCAGCACTAAATTTTTACAACAGTGCTCCCCAAATACGAAAAGTGATGTTGAAAATGTGCATATCGGCATGCAGAAGACAGCCTATTCGTGAAGTCAGTATAAACTAGAAAATGCGGCAAATAAGACGTTATCGCCGCCGGCTCGGGGCGCCCAAAACATCCGCCATCCTAAATCGCAGTACGCGGCAACACGACACGTCTTTTCACAACAACGTTCGTATTGACTGCATTCACATCAGTAAGCATCAACAACCACTGCCTTGATTCCAGACGGAAAGACTGACTCCACTGCCTGACGAGGCTAACAAACTGTCATCAACATAGCCACGTGCGCATGCGCTGTGATGCGCAGTGAAACGTGACTCGCACACCATAATATTATTTACTTAGCTCATGATGGATCTCATCTATGTGTCATGACCTTGACCTTTGACCTCATGACCTTCAACGTTTGTAGTGCATCGGCTGTCACGTGACCAAACCATGCACACGTCGCCAGCCCCCTAAAACTTTCTTTACGGCATAACCGCTATAATCGCTATCCCAAAATTTAAAGACAGGTCACGTGACTTAGGTTACGCCTCTTTGACCTAGTTTTGTAGTTGTAGTTGTCGTAGAGAGTATGAGCATCAAATTTGAAGTTTCTAGCTTCAAACGTTGCAAAGAAAATGAAAAATTTGCAACATTTAAAAGTACGTCATGTGACCTACATTATGTCTTCTATGGACCTACTTTGCTTTTGCTTATTTTCTACTTCTTACAATATGTCCATGTGTTAAATAAAACGCCTGTAGCTTTAGCCGTTTCAGAGTTATTTACCGCGATCCGCAAATTTAAAATGTAGCCAGGTGACCTAGTTTTGCGCTATTGGATAGTACTTTATATAAGCAATGTGCACACCCACACCGAACTTGAAGTCTGTAGCTGTAGCCATTCCGGAAAGATGGACGAAATTCAAAAATTTTAAAGTAGCTTAATGTGACTTATATTATGTCACCTTTGACCTATTTTGTACTGCTTATTTTTCACTCCTTCAGTCTATCTGCATAACAAATTTGAACTCTGTAGCTTTAGCTGTTCGAGAGATATTGTGGTCCGTAAACTTAAATCTAGGTCACATAAACTGGGTTATGTCCCCTTTGACCTAGTTCTTTGCATACCCCGTCAAAATTACTCCTTGTAGTCGATGTATACACCAACTTTGAAGTCTCTAGCTTTAGCCGTTCTAGAGATATCGGGGTCCGTACATTAAAAATTTCGGCGTCGTTCGCCATCTTGGATTCGATCCTCATTGGGTTTTGACAATTCCGCAGCTTTTCTGGAGCCACAGAGTAGGCTACCGTCTGTGAAATTTGAACGCAATCTGTCCACGTGCGGCTGAGTTAGAGCGATGCCACCTTTTTCCAATTGACGCACTTTAGGAGCCCCAATTGGGCAAATGGATCTCAGAGTTGGGGGGCCCTAGCTGCACGTGGTCTGCAGCAGATGATAGCGCAGACATCGGCGCTATACGTTGTTGTTTTAGATTTTTGAGTTTTGGCTCTGTTTTTAAAGCAGAGCGCTCGGAATGCGAGTGGGGTCGAAAAACGTGGCAAAATTTCGCACTTTTTGACGCCCTGTGAAAAATAGGGAAGGGCTAGTGGAGATGTCTGTACGAAATATTCGGTTCTCAGCACCCGTATACTTTTTACTGGCGGTGATCAGCGGTCTGGTCACACGTTGGACGGTTGGCTAACAAGAAGAAGAACCGGCGGCAAAACATATAGCCTCCGGCAAAGTTTTGTCGGCGGCTATACGAGTTTGTTGTCTACCCTGTCGGTCGACGTCCCGCCGTCACCGCAGTGCAGTGTGACAGCTGGCACGACAGTGATCTCGTCGATATCTGCGTCAGTGCAGCCGTCTCGTAAATTGTAGGTCAGGTCATGACCTAGGTCAGTTGCACACTGTGGGGCCAACTCCGGATACAAGCGCAGTATCTGCTTGAGGCCACCCACAGAGATGGACTGAAGATCGCAGTACGTCAGCGACCTGACGTCGCTACTCGACTTGATCAATGTCTCCTTATCAGCGTCAAGGTGTGCCAGGTCACTTCCGAATAGATCACCTTTACCTGTGAACAACAAAGTATCACGACATTGATGTCACTTCGCCCGGCATTTGTGACTGTGACATTCAAGCCACATATTAAGCGTTCTGCATTTAACCAAACGGCGGAACAAGTTCTACCTGTCGGCCGGCGCATGGAATGGGATGGTGCTAAATATTTCTAAACTTACCCAAATAATGACTACTGATAACTTAAAAGTAGTCATTATTTCGGTAATCATTTTTGGGTAAGTTTAGTGATAACTTTCAGAAAAAGAATTAGTCGAATAAAAAATGTTAGTAGACAGGTAATATTTAGTCTTAGTCTGTACGTTACAACTTGCAAAATGCTTGATGAATTGCAAATCGCTATAAGACTCGTCCGAAATTGTTGGAAACTCAGAAAAATACTATATCAAATTCTAAAACAAGTGGCAGACAACCTTTTGCGGTAGAACAAGTATCTAATGTAATTTGGGCCTAAGCATGCACAGGGAGGAAGCAATTACAGACCAAGAATGGCGACGACCACGCCCTCCTTGAGTATTTCCAGTGATCCGCTAGAGACGTAGTAGATGGCGTGAATGGCGTCTGCAGAGTGGATGATATACTCTCCTGGAGCACAGAACAGTGACTCGATGTTCAATGCAACGGCTCGCAGGAAGCCCTGACACGCGCCGCTGAACAAAGGCAATGACAGTACTTCTCGGTAAAGATGCATCGCGATGTCGCCTTGCAGTTCCGCAGGAAAGTCTTTGAGTATCTGCATGCGTCATCAGTTTGTTGCACAAACAAATATTGCCTTGTGGTGATAGGCTCCTCGTTTCCCCTTGCTTACTGTACTATTTTTATCGTAATATCCAGTGAGGTGGTTGATTTATTTGCATACGTATTCGTACCAGTCACTGTTTGTACATGTGCACGTATAGGTTGCGTGCCGCAGCTGCGTTGCCGTAGCCTGTTACGCCGCCGCCGACCCAGTTTTCCGGCCGTGTTCACCTGTTTTCACCTGTTCGCTACCGTGTGACGAGAAGTCACGTGACCGCCGCTGTGTTCAAACTGGGGGCGCGATTTCTCGACACTTTCAAGTCAGACGTCGTTGAATAAAGATCGACGGTGCTGTGAATCTTGGAGAGACGTCGAGTTCGGAGTTCGTGCAGTGTGTGCTGTGGGTGATACGAGTGACAAAGACCGCGAGTCGATCTGCTGTGCTGTTCGCCACACTGTGACACTGCCGACAGTTGTCTGACGAACGATACGCTCACCACATTCATTTCGAGTTCTGATTGCTACGACGACTGACGCCGGCCGTCACCGACCGTCCGCCGACCGTCCTACGACGCCAGCAGTCCGTTCCGTCAGTGTCGTCTACTACGCAGTTGTCACAACGCGTCTGCTGCTCAGCCCTTGCTGCTTGCTGCTAGCTACATCTTTGTGGTGACATTCTCGGTTTTATACAATGGTACAAATTCCTTTTCCCTGTTGTACCTCTTAGTATTTCCCTAGACACTGTATTAAGCCATAACCCATACGGGAACCTAAACTCCGGGCGCGCGCCCGGAGAGCGGAGCTCATTCGAAGCGACGTAGAGCTGAGAAGACACATGAATCAACGCGCTGGAATACGGTGGAAGGCTATGATTGTATTCCGTGTCATTCAGGTGGGTGACTCTTGGGCATAAAAGAGCACTGCAGGTTCCGAAAAGTCCAATTCGTCTTTGTCTTCTGGATTGAAGAAGTGGTCGCCATTTGCCATGCCGTCGTAGTGGAGCTGGCCGGTCGGCCCAGTCTCAGCAATGACCTGAAAATGATTGCGATTCGTAACGAATTTAGAGCTAGCGAAGAGAGTCGATATCATCATTCCTTCGTAACGATAGAAGCGAGCGTAGGCCGCTTGTCGGCTAAATCCTGTCCTGTTTTGCATAATCTATTTTTAGCTTGACTAATCACATCGCTATAGTGTTTCCGCCGTTTTCGTTGCCCCCTTTTAGATACAGCCGTCTGTTTCGCCGACCTTCGGCAGCATCCAAATCTGTCAATCCTGGCTCGTTTTCCAAATGGAGAGCAGCAAAAGACGTCAAATACTGACGACGAACGCGTGTCCAAATTTCAGCTTCAGAGGCCTTCGCAAACTCGTGCAACATCGATTTTTGTGGTAATTTCGTTACGCTTTTTCGTGACGTAATTCCGTCACTTTTATAAATTGCGCACCAGTCAGCGGCAACCTAGTACGCGCACACACGGGCGAGTTTACTATGGCCGCAGCCGGCCGGGCTTCCGGCCCGCCCCGGGCTGCGCCCGGTATACTTACCGCAGTACACCTGTTATTATAATTATATTCTGGTTTACAAAGCTGTCTGTTGATAATTCCAAGAAGTCCACACAGGCTAACAGTTGAGTAGGCCATAAGGGGAGAGGGTGACCCGTAACACCTGCACGTAATGACGAGATAATAATGCTAGCTAGTCAAGATGACACAGTGCCGCGTTGTCAATAATTTGTCGTGTATGAAAACTAAAAAGAAAACTACAGAAGCTTACTTCTCTTGTGTCGATGCCGCTGTTGAGAGACCATGTCGTTTGGAAGTAATCCTGCATGCGTTGTTTGAGTGGCCGTGGAACGTGGTGAGTACGAAAGAAGTCTTTGAGATCGCTGGTTTTGGACTGGTAGATGGCTCGCCGAGCGTACATGCGTTGAACGATGGCGCTCACATTACCGAACACGACAGCGTGCATCAGAGCTGCATCACATGCACATTGCCACAGTATGCACGCAGTAGCACTGCAGTATGTCAGCACGGCGTCCGTTCCCTTCAATGATGCACTTTAATTATCACTTCAAGGTTATCACGGCGACTCTGTGTTACATCTAGCCTACTGCAGCCGATGTTACTAGAGTGTAGGCCTACTATAAGCCTATTATTGCTATCTTGCGCGGACACTCCGTTGTTACTAAAGATGCTGTATTTCTTCTTTTTTTCTGGCCTTCACGGTCAGATTTAAATAACAAATGGATGAAATAAATAAATACGCCTATTTCCATATCTTGAACCGTTTAGACGTGACTCACGCTGGCTGGTATAGGTGGAAACGGTTACCACTGAAATGGCCGATAGATGGCGTTATTGTATTTTGCTATCGCTCGTCAGTCGTCATGTAACGCGCAGCGCAGCGCAACGTAAGTTCTGTAAGTGTAGTTAGACGCGTGAGACCTGATGCTTACATGTAGGCGTAGACGCCAACAGAGAGACAGACAGACCTCCGATAACCATTGCGACGACCGAGAAGACTTTCTCGGCGTTCGTGTTGGCTGAGACGTTACCGAAACCGACACTCGTTAGACTCGTACAAGTGAAGTAGAGCGCTGATATGTAGGCACTGAGTGTACTGGGCACATTCTGCGTCTTGTTGAATATTGGTGCATCCAGCTTCTCAGACAGTTTGTACAGCCAACCTGAACGCCGACACGTCATAGCACTCGCACCAAAACGCTTAGCGTGCATTGTGCTAGGGGTTGTGTGAAAATGCCATACATTAACTACAAGTTCGCTAAAAAAAAGTAGATCTCACTCGCTTACAGCAACTTCACTTGTACAGCTGTTAAGTAACCTTGGTGGAAAATTAAATTATTCGTGAAGTAAATTTCGACAAATCTGCCGAATATATGTTGCAAATTTAGCGAAAAATCTGGTCACTTCCGATAAATTGTATTTTTCGTCGTCGTACGTTTTAGCGGCACCCTGTATAAGCTTAATACGTCGTAAATAAAGATTGCTATTGTGCATGACACTTCCGGACATTTTAGCGCTTTATACCGATACGCGTAAAACAGCACCAAGAGAGAGAAACAGACAGACAGACAAGACAGACAGAGAGACCGACCGACAGTCCAGTTGGCATCGTTGTGTTGGAGCTCGTGTCTTCCAATGTAATACCAGACGCAGGCGAGCCAATGAGCCAACACGGTGAAGACAGCCATCAGCAGTGTCAACACGACGAAACTGTACTGGTAATAGCGGTCGAGCTTCTGTAGCAGACGAGCCAACCTCAGCAACCGAGCTACCTTCAGCAGGTTGATCAGCGTACTCTGGACATCCAACACATCCAACCATCCTCCCGTCTAAGCTGTTGTCTTGATAGACTGAGTGACTGAGCAGTCAGTCGTCGCCACTCCGCTGAATCTGTCGGACCTTAGTCGAATATTATCAGTACTTAGTAGACTTATTTTCCCGGCTAGTCGACTAGCTGCAGAAAATAAGTTACGGCTAAGCCGCGAAATAAATGTCGGTTAACCGGGCATTAATAACGTTAATAAAACTGCCTTTTGCTGCCGTTTCTCGCTTGTTGGTTGTGGTGTTTTATTTTTCTACTTGTCAGCTTGCAAAATTATGGTACGCCAAAATATCATTTTTGGTATTTTAATATGTAAAAAATTAGCAGCGCAGTAATTAAACTTGCTGAGTATTTATTCTTGATTTATAAGCCTGGATAAACAAGTGTTTACGGCAATAAATTATGCAACCACGTGTTGTACTGTTTTATTTGTTCAATGCTTCTTTCGTTATCTGATCAGACTGCTGTTGCGCAGTTGATTGTGAGACGCTGTAACTGTGACACTCAACGGTGAAGCAACGATCTTACGGTGTTGACTTGGATGGCGTAGAGCAGGTCGAACGGCACGGCAGCTATCAAGTCGAGAAGAAACCAACCACGAATGTAATTGAGTGCTATCAGCTTGTGTTCAAACACCACCTGCCCGCTCTTACTCACGTAAGTCGTCGTGAAGTTCAACAGTATGTCTACAATAGCACATCTTTCTACTTTCAAATTTCAATGATGATAATTAAGGTTTTCGTATTTCATTAACTATTATAACATGTTAAACACATTACACAAAATGACGAATTCCAATAATAAATAAATGTACAAAACAACGTTTAAAAGAACAGTTATAGGTGACAAAGTGGCACATCTAAAACCGCAAAAATTCGATGTTTCGATAGATTTCCATGCACTGTTTCACTACTTTAGGATTCGTAAACGATGCATGGAAATCTATCGAAACGTCGAATTTTTGCGGTTTTAGATGTGCCACTTTGTCACCTATAACTGTTCTTTTAAACGT